>Ga0160454_100323_pt1 | contig 35852 bp, 30 predicted proteins | sample HID1971M_E6MG_FD_108218 | JGI IMG/M metagenome (GOLD analysis project Ga0160454, IMG submission 108218) | Enriched millipede-associated microbial communities from UW Madison campus, WI, USA - HID1971M_E6 MG | ecosystem: Host-associated > Arthropoda: Insects > Digestive system > Unclassified ... | reverse complement strand
CGCGGTCTTATCCGCCCCCGATGACCCCGATTACAAGAGATAAGTACTCCTCGCGGTCTTATCTGCCCCCAATGACCCCGATAGCGAGAGATAAGTACTCCTCACGGTCTTATCCGCCCCCGATGACCCCGATTGCAAGAGATAAGCACTCCTCACGGTCTTATCCGCCCCCGATGACCCCGATTGCGAGAGATAAGCTCGCCTCACGGTCTTATCCGCACTCCACGCCCTTCCTCTTTAGCCGAAAATAGCGCGGAACCAAACAGCTGAAATTGTTGCTCCAACGGGCATTTCCCGCTGATCAACGAGGAAGTCCGTCTTACGTTTAACGTCGCTACCCGCATCGAATCGCGGCTCAGTAAGAAGCAGCCTGTCCCTCTGGCTATGCCGCGCTTCCGACACATAAAAAAGAGACCCCCGACTTTCGTCAGGAGTCTCTTCGGCGAGTTAAGCTTACAGCTTAACAACGTTTTCTGCTTGCGGTCCGCGGTTGCCTTGAACAACGTTGAACTGAACGCGTTGGCCTTCGTCCAAAGTCTTGAAGCCTTCGCCCGTAATCGCGCTGAAGTGAACGAATACGTCGTTTCCGCCTTCAACTTCGATGAAACCGAAGCCTTTGTCAGCGTTAAACCATTTAACTGTACCCTCTTGCATGTATTTCACCTCCAAATCATACAATGCCTCATGAACTTTTCTTTTTATTCATACGAATAAAAAAATCCACAAATTGGCAGGGTTAACTTCAAAATGATAACCCTTCCATTCTGTGAATTCAGGTCACGATTTCGATAGTCCTTACTATAACATGTTCCCGGGCAAAAAGCAAATCTATTCTTCTGTCCTGCTCAAATTTAGCATGTCCAACTTTCATTCATCCTATAAGCAGCGATTCGGCCCCATCGATGTACACTTTTGTTCCAGTGATCAGCGAAGAACGGGGGGATGCAAGGAACAGCACCAGTTCGGCTACCTGCTCTGGAGTGCCCGGGCCGTGCGTCAACGGGATGGCTCCGTCGGGATACTCCACCGGAATTTGCGCCGCTTCCGCCTCGGGTGTCCGATTCGTATTTTCTCCGATATTCGTGCGAATGGCCCCCGGGCAGATCGCGTTCACGCGAATGCGGTGCTCCGCCAGTTCCAGCGCGGCCATCTGCATCAGGGCGGTCTGTCCCGCCTTGCTCGTGCTGTAGGCGCTAGCCCCTATGTTGGAGAAGATCCGGTTGCCGTTGACCGAGCTTGTAAAAATCACGCTGCCGCCCCCTTGCCGCTTCAAATGCGGAATGGCGTGCTTCAGCGTCAAGAAGGTCCCCTTCAGATTGATGTTAATCGTGCTGTCCCAGTCCTCTTCGGTCAGATGTTCAATCGGCGTCCATGTTCCGTTAATGCCCGCATTCGCGAAAACGACGTCCAATCGTCCCCAGCGCAAAACCGCCTGCTCGATCGCCGACCGCACGGACGCTTCTGAAGCGACGTCCGCTTCCAACGCCAACGCCTCTCCTCCCATCCGTTCGATTTCCTCTCTCGCCCGTTCCGCCCTCTGCGAATCCCGGTCGACAACGGCGACTTTGGCTCCATGCTCCGCCAGCTTCAGCGCCGCTCCTTTTCCGATGCCCGAGCCGCCGCCCGTTACGATCGCGACCTTTCCCTCAAGTTCTTCCATCATCCCTACCTCCTTTCGCTCGTATTGTTGCCAGCCCTAACCTGAATTACCCCATATTCGCAAGCGAAAAACGCAGCCAGTCTCCCGCCCCATTCCCGCAAAACACTCACTTGAGCTATACTGACATTTAGGAAACGGAGTTGAGATTAGATGTCCGCAACAGAGAGCACGAAGCGCAAAATCGTTCGTTCGGTTTGTCCTTTCGATTGCCCCGATACGTGCAGCCTGCACGTCACGATGGAAAACGACGTTATCGTATCTATAGACGGAAATCCCGACCACCCGGTCACGCAAGGCGCCATCTGCAACAAAGTCCGGTATATGCACGAGCGCGTATACCATGCCGACCGCATCCTGTATCCGCTGCGCCGAACAGGCCCCAAGGGTACGCTCGAATTCGAACGCATGAGTTGGGACGAAGCCTACGACGAGATCGTCTCCAGGCTGAAAACCGCCATCGCTCGCAAGGGTGCGGAAACGATTCTGCCCTACAGCTTTTACGGCAATATGGGCATTCTGAACGCCGAAGGAATGGATCGCCGTTTCTTCCATCGGCTTGGAGCCAGCCGACTGAAGCGGACGATCTGCAACGCTGCAGGCTCCGCAGGGTACGGCTACACGATGGGCGCGTCGGCGGGTACCGATCCCGAGACGACGGTGCATACGAAGTATGCCTTGATCTGGGGCTGCAATCTTGTGTCTACCAACATGCATCAGGTGATGTATTTGACCGAAGCCCGTAAGCGCGGAGCGAAAATCGTCCATATCGACGTGCACCGCAACCGCACCTCGGCTTGGGCCGACGAATTCGTGGGCATTCTCCCGGGGACGGATACGGCGCTCGCTCTCGGCATGATGCATGTGATGATCAAAGAAAAGCTGACGGACGAGCGGTTTATCGCGGAGCATACGACAGGCTTCGAGGAACTGGCGGCACAGGCGGAAAAGTACCCTCCGGAGCGGGTCGCGTCAATTACCGGCGTCCCGGCGGATACGATCGTTAGACTGGCTCGCGAATACGCGGGAACGACGCCGTCGTTCATCCGCATCGGCAACGGTCTGCAGCATCACGACAACGGCGGCATGGCGATCCGCACAATCGCCTGTCTTCCCGCGCTTGTCGGCCAGTGGGGCATTCCCGGGGGCGGCGCGATCAAAGGCAACAGTCACTATTCGGCAGTAAACGACAGGGCGCTGGAACGGCCGGATCTGCTGCCCGATCGCAGCGTTCGTTCGATTAATATGAACCGGTTGGGCGAAGCGCTAACGGAGGCCAAACCGTCCGTCGACGTCCTGTTCGTCTACAACAGCAATCCCGCGGTTGTTGCGCCAGACCAGAACCGGGTGCGTCAAGGGCTGCTGCGGGACGATCTGTTCACTGTGACGCACGACTTGTTCTTGACCGACACGTGCAAATACGCCGACATCGTGCTGCCCGCGACAAGCCATTTTGAAAATCTGGATCTGTACTCGTCCTATTGGCACCTGTACCTGCAGCTTCACGAACCGATCATGGAGCCGATGGGCGAATGCAAATCCAATTTCACGCTGTTCAAAGAGCTGGGATTGCGGATGGGGTTCGAACCGGAAGTATTCGATATTACGGAGGAGCAGATGATTCGCGAGGCGTTGGCTTGCGACAATCCGTTCTTGCGGGGGTTGACGTATGAGGAACTGCGAGAAGAAGGCTCTGTGAAAATGAAGCTGGATCGGCCGTCGCTCGCCCCGGGCAAGCTCCCTACCCCTTCCGGCAAAATCGAACTGTTCTCCGAGCGGATGCAGGGCGCCGGCTTGCCGCCCGCGCCGGAATACGCCCCGCTGCGAGAGCCGGAGGAATATCCGCTGCTGCTCGTCACCGGACCAAATCACAGCTTCATTAACTCCACTTTCGGCAACCAGAGCCGGCTCAAAAAGCTGGAGAAGGAGCCCGTCGTCGATTTGCACGCCGAAGACGCCGCTGCCCGCGGCATCGCGCACGGCGACGCTGTGCGGATGTGGAACGGACGCGGCGAGGTTCGGCTGAAGGCCAAGGTCGCAGGCAATGTGCTGCAAGGAGTGCTCGTTACGCAAGGACTGTGGTGGGAGCACGGCAACGACGGCGTCCAAGCCGTCAACGCTCTGACCTCGCAGCGACTGGCCGACATGGGCGGCGGGGCGACCTTTTTCTCCACGCGGGTCGATATCGAGAAATTATAGCTTTACGACGATCCGGCCTTTGGAACGGCCGGCCAGCATGACCGCCATCGCAGCCGGAATATCATCAAGCGGAATTTCTGACGATAGCTCCCGCAGCTTGTCCGGTCGATATTTGGTCGCCAGCAGTTCCCACGTTTTCCTCCTGGCCGGCATAGGGACAAAGACGGAGTCGATGCCGATCAGCCGTACACCGCGCAGAATAAAAGGAAGTACCGTCGTCGGCAGATCGGTTCCTCCCGTCAGCCCGCTGGCGGCGACCGTCCCCCCGTATTTCACGCCGGCCAGTACGGTCGCGAGAGATTTGCCTCCGACGCAATCGACAACTCCGGCCCAGCGCTGCTTATCCAGGGAGCGGGCGGAAGCCGGGGTTAGCTCATTGCGATCGATTACGCTGTGGGCGCCGAGCTGGAGGAGCTCCTCCTTGGCCTCCGGCTTGCCCGTGCTGGCCGTCACCTCATAGCCAAGCTTGGCCAGAATCGCCACCGCAACGCTTCCTACCCCGCCGGTCGCTCCGGTCACCAACACCGGACCGCCTTCAGGATACACTCCGTTGTCCCGCAAGGCCTGCACCGACAGCGCCGCCGTAAAGCCTGCCGTCCCGTAGATCATCGCTTCTTTGAGAGTTAGACCGCTCGGAAGCGGGACCGCCCAGTCGGCCGGGATGCGCGCATACTCGCCGTATCCTCCGAAATGGCTTACGCCCAGCTCGTAGCCTGTCGCAACAATTTCGTCCCCTTCCCGAAAACGGTCGTCTTCGCTGGAAACGACGGTTCCGGCCAGATCGATGCCGGGAACGAACGGATAGGCTTTTACGATGCCGCCGTTCGGGGCGGCCGCCAACGCATCCTTGTAGTTCAAGCTGGAATAAGCCACGCGAATGAGCAGTTCTCCTTGCGGAAGCCGCTCTTTATCCAGCAAGCCAACCTCGCATCTATGGCCCCCATCTTGCGTTCGATCCACGATTAGAGCTTTGAATGCCTCCATACTCTTTCCCTCCCATGATAGTTGACGTTTCCTTTCGCCCTGCGCCTCTCCTCAATTGCCGACCGCTTGCGCCCTTTCCGGCTAGACCAACTCCGGTTTAGGCACCAGCACCGCATGCTGCGTTACCGTATGGAGATCGCGCCAAATCCGGTTAATCGGGTGATCCTCCATCAACACCGCCATGCCGAGCAGCGGGAAAATCGCATGCGCATACGCTAATACGCTTCCGGACAGCTGTCGGCACACTGTTCCGACTTCGGCTTGATCCTCCTCAGTCATATCTCCTGCGGCAAGGAACGCATTCCAAGTCCGCTCCACCGTCTCATAAAACTTGGTCGCTTCCGCCTCCAGCTTCGCCTCCTGCCGGGAGATCGCTCTCTTCGTCTCTTCGGCGCGTCCCGGTTTGGCCGGCTCCCATTCGGCGCGTTTGGCTGCGACGAACAATTCGGCTTCCGCGAGAAAATGACGGCAAATTCCCAAGCACACGGCGGCAAACGACGTCTGAGCGAACGGCAGAAACGGATAACGGAAAATGGGATCGTCGTAATTCGGCAGGCTCATAATACTGAAGGTACGCTCCTCGGGGACAAACACATCGTCCACCGCCATCGAATGGCTGTCCGTGCCCTTCAAGCCGAACGAATTCCAATCGCGAATAATCCGCACCTGATCGGGCAAAAACGCGAACGAGCGTATTTCCGGCTCCGCCTCCGCGCCTCTGTCGATGCGACAGTTCGCTGTATAGAGGCTGGCGAACGTCGAGCCGCTGCAGTACTTCCACTGGCCGCTCACTCGGTAACCTCCCTCGACCGGATGGGCTACACCGCTTGGGAGCCCGCTGCCGGCCACGACCGCGTTAGCCGGGCCGAACTGCTTTCGCGCCTCTTCAGGTGGCAGCGTCGCCGAGAAAAATCCGCCGCCCGAGCCGATCGTCACGAGCCAGCCGAAGGTTCCGTCAATCTCGGAAGCCTCGGCGAAGACGCGCAGCGCATCCGGCAGCGGCAGCATCAAGCCGTTCAAATCCTTCGGTACAAACAGTTTAAACAGCTTGGCCTCGTAAATGCCCGCCAGCACTTCGGATGGAAGCGACGTTCCTTCGGGTAAGCTTGCATATTGCTTCGCCGCATGTGCAAGCGATATCGGCATTGTTCCCGTTGTGGTTCCTGTTGCTGATCTCGTCACAGTGAGCTCCTCATTTCTCTCCCTCGTCCTCTCTCGGACAAAAGTTTATTATATAGACAAATGTCTAAGGCGGGTGTATGATGAATTTGCTTACGTTTTTATTATAAGTAAAGGAGGATCGGACTATGGACCGCGAGCGCCAAATTATGGACCTGATCCGCCACAATCCTTTTATATCGCAGAATGATATCGCCGCCAGCATCGGCATCTCCAGATCCGCAGTCGCCGGCTACATCGCCTCGCTGACCAAGCGGGGTGTCATTCGCGGCCGCGCCTACGTGACCGCCGAGGACAACTCCGTGCTGTGCATCGGTGGAGCCAACCTGGACAGCAAGGCGACCGCCAGGCAGCGTATTCGCGCAGGCTCGTCCAACCCGGCCAGCGTCGCGACGTCCTGCGGAGGCGTCGCCCGCAATATTGCGGAAAACCTGGCCCGCTTAAGCTGCTCCGTCTCCCTGCTGACCGTAGTCGGGGACGATCAGGCCGGGCAATGGGTGCTGAAGGAAACCGCCGCCGCAGGCGTGAACACCGCGCTCGCACAGACGCTGACCGGGGAGAAAACCGGAACGTACACCGCCCTGCTCGACCCGGACGGAGAAATGTTCGTCGCCTACGCCGACATGGACATTTACGACCGCTTTTCCCCGCGGATCTTGCAGGAGAAACGGCCGCACATCTCCGCTTCGAAGCTCATCGTCGCCGACGCGAATTTGCCGGCAGAGACGCTCGCCGAGCTGATTCAGCTGTGCCGCGACGGCTCGCTGCCGCTGCTGATCGATCCGGTTTCCTCCGGGAAAGCGAAGAAGCTGCCCGCCGATTTGACCGGCGTGTCCGCCATCTTCCCCAATTTGGAGGAAGCGGTCGAACTGGCCGGAGCGGTTCCTTCGGACAAGCCGGATTACGCGGAGCTGGCGCGCGCCATTCACGTGCGCGGAGTCTCCCATGCGTTCATTACCGTCGGAGATCAGGGCGTTTTTCACTCTTCGGCGGACGGAGAGTCGGCGCTGATCGCCCCGATTCCGACGAACATCGTCGAGGTGACGGGGGCCGGAGACGCCTTCGTCGCCGGAGTCGCATACGGCATCCTGCACGACCGCTCCTATCGAGAAGCCTGTCGCATCGGCCTAGCCGCCTCCCACCTGACCTTGCAGACCGCCGAATCGGTCTCAGCCCAGCTTAACGAGCAGACGCTCCAACAAACGATAGAGGAGAGATTCCAATGACCCACGCAATCAGCCAATATTTAACCTTTACGGACGAGGTTCGCGAAGCGCTCGATTCCGGCAAACCGATCGTCGCCCTGGAGACGACGATCATTTCCCACGGCATGCCATACCCGCAAAACATCGAAATGGCCCGCACCGTCGAGCGGATTATCCGCGAGCAGGGAGCCGTTCCCGCTACGATCGGCATTATGGACGGCCGCGTTAAAATCGGGTTGAACGAGCAGGAGCTGGAAGCCTTCGCCACCTCCAATCCAGTTGAAAAAGTTAGCCGCCGCGACTTTGCCTACTTGCTGTCTTCCGGCAAAATCGGCGCCACGACGGTAGCGGCCACGATGATCGGTGCGGCGCTGGCCGGCATAGAAGTGTTCGCGACCGGCGGCATCGGCGGCGTGCACCGCGAAGGCGAGACGACGATGGACGTCTCCGCCGACTTGACCGAGCTGGCGCAAACAAACGTCGCCGTCGTCTGCGCTGGGGCCAAGTCGATTCTCGACATCGGCCGTACGCTTGAATATTTAGAGACGCACGGCGTACCCGTCATCGGCTACAATACCGACGAGTTCCCGTCGTTCTATGCGCGGGAGAGCGGCTACGGCGTCGACTTCCGTCTGGACGAGCCTGCCCAAGTCGCCGACGTGCTGAACAAGAAGTGGCAGCTCGGCCTGCAAGGCGGAGCCATTATCGCCAACCCGGTGCCGGCCGAATCCGCTCTGCAGCACGCCGAGATCGAAGGCGTTATTCAACAGGCGCTGAACGAAGCCAAAGAACAAAACATTACCGGCAAGAAGGTCACTCCGTTCTTGCTCGCCCGCATCAAGGAACTGACTGCCGGCCGCAGCCTGGAGACGAACATCGCGCTCGTCTACCATAACGCCAAAGTGGCCGCGCAAATCGCCGTCGCTCTGAAAGCCTGAGCAATCTAGCCATCCGAGACGGCTAGCGGCTCATTCGCCAGCCTTCCGTCGATTCGACTATCAAGCGGCCGTCGGTCACCTCCTGTTAGCGAACGGGGTTGACCTTGACGGCCGCTTGTTTGCCGCTGAGCTGAATGCCGCTCTCCTTGCGTCCAACCTCCGCGAGATCCTTCAGAAGCTGCTCCAACAAGCCTTTCGCCTGCGGTCCTTCCTTGCCTTGAATTTTCACGACGAACTGCACCGCGTCGCCGGAGGCGAGCAGCTTCTCCGCCTGACGTCGCTTGGTCTCGTAGTCGTGATCCTCGATATGGGGCGTTAGGCGAATTTCCTTCACCTTCGGCGGCTGCGCGGCCTTGCGCTCCTGCTGCTTCTCCTTGGCGGCCGCCTGCTTGGCCGTTCCGCGCGGTACAAGCTTGCACGGAGGCGGGCTGCTCAGCAGCGAGGTGCACACCAGATCCGCCTTCAGTTCGCGAGCCATAGCCAGAGCTTCCTCTCTGGATACAACGCCAAGCTCCTCTCCGTCCACCCCTGTCAGCCTCACCTCGGAAGCTTTTATTTTCTCGTTCATGATCAACATGGTCTTCATCCTCTTTTCTCATCGCACATCGGCAATGCCGACGTACGGCCACTGGGTTCCCAGCGCAAACGACAGGCCGAACAAAGCAGCCGTCACGGCTCCGAAGACGATGTCCCGGTAGCTGAACCCGATAACATAATAATAGGTTCTTCTCGCTTGCCCGGCAAACCGCTTCGCCTCCATCGCGACCGCGATCCGGTGCGCACGCCGAATGCTCTGCGCCAGCAGCGGTATCGCATAGCGGTGCCACGTCCGATAGAGCGTCTTCAGCCTGCCTTGTTTTCTCATTCCTCTGATTTTCAGCGCGTGGCGCAGCGTCTGGAACTCCTCGGCGAGAATCGGGATCATCCGCATCGCGGCGAGAAAGCTGTAGGCGTATTTCGGCGGCAGCTTCGCCTTCTGCATTAGCGCATAGAACAGATCGACAGGGCGTGTCGTCAATCCGAACAGCAGTCCGACCGCCGCCATGCTCAGCGCCCTGAAGCCGAGATGAAGCCCGCGATAATAGCTTTCCTCGGTAATGTGGACGATACCCCACGAAAACCACGGCGTCTCCCCGCTACCGAAAAACATCATCCCCGTGGCCGAGGAGATGAAGACGAGCAGGAAGGGGGAGGAGTACAGCAGCAGTCTGCGCCAGGGATGGCCCGACCAGAGCAGCAGGAATACGGAGCCGGCCGCCACATTCGCCATAACGTTGAAATTATGAATAAGAATAATCGCGAAAAACCAGAGGGAAAACAACCCCAGCTTCACGACGGGATTAACGCGATGCAGCCACGTCCGTCGATGGGGAAAGGTCAATTGCATCCGCCAGCCTCCCCTCCCGGACGCGCCAGACGGCCGTGCAATAGCGTTCTGCGATTCGGGGATCGTGCGTCGCCATGAGAATCGCCGCGCCTTCCGAACGGAGGCGCTCCAGCAATTCCAACAAAGCGAACGCATTGCGCGCGTCCAGTCCGAACGTTGGCTCGTCGAGCAGCAGCAGCAGCCGCTGGCCGCGGACGATGGCGGAAGCGACGCTGAGTCTCCTCTTCTGTCCCATCGACAACTGATAGGGATGACGGCTCGCGCATTCGACCAACTGCAATTCCTCCATCAGCCGCTCGCTTCTCTCCCGCTGCTCCCCCGCTTCCATCCCGTCGACCAGCAGCGAATATTCGATCTCGTCGCGAACCGTGTTCGTCACGAATTGAAACTCGGGGTTCTGGAAAACAAACGCCACATATTCCGCCAACCGCTCCGTCTTGCGCAGCTCCTTTCCCGCCATCCTGCACAGCCCTTCCGTCTGGATCAGACGCATGATTGCGAGCAGGAGCGAGCTTTTGCCCGCTCCGTTGTCGCCCATAATCGCGATCCAATCCCCCGGCTTGACTTCCGCTTTCTCAATCTTGATGACCGTCTTCGCACCTCTTAGACCGCAGTACTCCCGAAGCTCTAGCATTGGCGACTTCAGATGTTCCCCGTTCGGCCGGGCGCTCCCTTCAGTCCGTTCTGTAACGTCCCGCCGCGTGCCAAGCTTTCGGTCGCGCTCCTCCCAGATTCCCGGATACCAGATGCCGTAGCGAATAAGCTCAAGCTTATATTGCGCGAAAATATCGACTGGCGCGCCGTCCGCAACGATCTCGCCGCTTGGCCCGACCACGACGATCCGGTCGAACAGATCGGCGACTCCCTCGATTTTATGCTCGACGGCGATCAGCGTCATGTCGTCCGCGACCGAGCGAATCGTTCGCCATACCTGCTCCGTTCCCTCTTCGTTGAGCAGCGCCGTCGGTTCGTCCAAGAACAACACCTCCGGCTCCGTCGCGAGCGCGGTTGCGATTGCCAGCCGCTGCTTCATTCCTTGCGAGAGCGTCTGAATCGGCACATGCGGGTCAGGCAGGTCGAGCCCGACCTGCTGAAGATGACGGACGATGCGAGCCGACATTTGCTCGCGCGGCACTTGCAGGTTTTCCAGCACGAAAGCCAGCTCTTCATCTACGTAGGGCATGCAAAACTGCGTATCCGGATCCTGAAAGACGTATCCCCACCGCTCAGGCACGACCATCTCGTCCGCAAGCATCGGCACCTCGACGGAACCGGGAATGAGCCCGCTCAGAACTTGCAACAGCGTCGACTTGCCGCAGCCGCTCGGGCCGAGCAGCAGCGTATGCTCTCCCTTGCGAAACGAAAGAGAAACGCCTCGGAACAGCAGGGCGTCTTCTCCGGCGAATTTCAGCTTCAGGTTCGATACGGCTGCTGCTATAGCATCTCCGAGCGCTGATTCGGAGCACAGCGCAGCCGCACCAGAAGAAATCGCGTTGCTCGTCACGACCGATGAAGCGCGTCGTAGTCCTGCCTGGAAGCGGGACGCAGCGGCTTCGTCGCTCCCGTCAATTCCAGCGCTTTAGCCAAGGAATAAGCGAAAATGCCGGCAATCGCGATGCTGCCGATCAGACGCAGCCCGATGAATAACGTATAGTTCCATGCGGTCAATTGGTCGATATAGCCGTAGCCGAAATCCAGCACCAGCGAGCCCGCCGCCGCTCCGATTGCCGCCAGCGAAGCGACCCATACCGAGGAATTGCGATACAGGAAGGCGGCGAACACAAGCTCCGCTCCAAGTCCTTGCAGCAATCCGTACCACAGCGTTGCCACTCCCCACTCGCTGCCTAACAGCGCGCTTATGCTGGCCGCAGCGACCTCCGCCAGTACAGCAACGCCCGGCTTGCGCAGGACGAGGAACGCAAACGTTCCTGCGAGAAACCACATTCCGTACGACAGCTGCTCCGCATGCAAGCCAAGCGGCTTGAAGACGTCGTACATCGGTCCCCATATTTTGTAGATGATGCCGAATACGACCGCGATGACAAGCGCGACCAGAATATCGGCCAGTTTTAAGCCCCGGGCTCTCGTCCCTTGCCTGTCTCCTTGCCCTTGCCCAGCTTGCGCCATAGCTCCAACACTCCTTCTCCCGAATGGTATAAATTGCTTCTTGAACGCTCAGAAAGGCAATCAAGCAACAAAGTCTTCCGGGTCCCAGCGAACATCAAAGCACTCGGCACGCAACCAAAAAAGCCCGCCCTTAACGAGCAGGGCAGGCTAGCGCACGGCATCCGAAGATACGCGACCAAAGTTGTCTCTACGCTGGCATTACCCAGATCAGATCGACGGTCAGCGGCATACGGCCGCAATCTCAGCCTGACTTCATCAAGCACCCGTTTCTTTGCGATTCAATTAACTATAACTTATCCCATGAGCAGGGATTTGGCAATACCTTCTACATTTGCGGTCCGAACAGCTCTCGTAAATAATCTCGACGTCCGTGAAGAATGCGGTAGATGATCACTGTATTTTCGACAAGCCTGTAAAAGACTAAATACGGAGATACGACAATAAATCGATATCCGCGTTGTATGAGCGTGTACTCATCGTCCGGCAACATCGATCCCCTATTAGGGAGTTCCGCCAACGAGGAGATTTGACGATTGATTCTTTCTAAAAGCTCATCTGCAGCAGACACATTGTCCTGAGAAATGTAGGAAAAAACTTCATCCATATCGTCAACTGCGGCAGGAGTATATTTAATGCTACTCTTTGACCGCATTCAACTTCCTCCGCATTCGAGCCATCACTTCGTCGTGATCGACAAGGTCCTGTCCCTCAGCAACCTGCTTTTCCGCCACTAACAGTTTTGCTTGCAATTTAATGCGAGCTTCCATTCGCCGATACGTTTCGTGACTCATCACAACAAGGTCGGCTTCACCGTTACGAGTCAAGATTACAGGTTCATCCAGCTCATGACAATATTTCGAAAATCCATTATAATCCTGCCGGATCGTCGTTGAGGGCTTGATATTCATTGGAACACCACCTGGATTTATGACATTATTCTGACGATATTATATCATCAAAATAACGGATCAATCCACTTTGAGCTTTGAGAGAGAGGGGGGCTGTTTCATAAGTAAAAAATAGAAAAGATGCTTTAGTGACATACGATCCTTGATTTTGGTTACTTTGTGCGGTTGCCTGAGTCGAGTTACTTTGTGCGGTTTTCCCTACAAATGTTCTTCGTTTGTGCCTGAGTCGAGTTACTTTGTACGGTTTATCCTACAAACGCTCGTCGTTTGAGCCTGGTTCGAGCTGGTTTGTACGAATTTCCGACTAACTTTCCTGCGTAAGCTCATGTGCGCAAATAGACATGCCGTAAAAGTTCAAATTGTTTTCAATCAATTTGAACCGTTGTGTGGGTTATGATTACGCCTTTATTTTTCAGCCTGCCGATACAGCTCGCGACTCTTGTAGCCGGCCTTCATAATCGCTTTCATCTCTTCCCGCCGCTTCTCCTGCGTCTCCTCCTGCTTCGCGCTGTATACGTAACGGGCCCAATCCTTGCGGTAGCCCGGCGTAAGCGACTGATAGAAGGCCAACAGATCGGGAGAATCGGCCAAATCCCGTTCCACGCTCGGAATCAAGGCGACGTAGTCGTCCACCCGCTGGCTCGGCTGCGACGATCTCGAAGCCGCCTTCCCTTTGCTCGCCGCTGCGTCCGCCTTAAACCCGACAACGGTAAACACCTCGTCCAGCCCGACCATTCTCGCGAATTTGACGCTGCTCCCCCCGATGTACCCTTCCTCGTCGGCGCCGAGTCCCGGGAACAGCTCGTCACGGTGAATAGATGTAGCATACTTTTTATTGCCTAGCTTCGGGTAAGCGGTGAACAAATAACCGTTCGGGCGGAGCGCCCCCTCGGCGATTACCCGATCGACAAGACTCTTTAACTCGGCCATATCCAGCACGAAGGCGAACACAAGATCATACCCGCCGTCCTTGAGCGACGTATCGTACCCCGTCAATTCCGCGAGATAATCCGTCCCCTCCGGCTGGTTTAAAATCGCGACCCGCTCGTATTTGCGCAAGCCCAGCTTATCAACGATTGTTTTCGACATGGCTTTATCCTCCAGGCGATTATCGGTCTGTACGATCATTATAGCCGATAATCGCCTGGACAAGCTGCTATGCCTTCTCGAACCGAAGCAAAACGATGCTGTGCGCCGGAACGGTCAGCCCGTCCCCCACGGACACGGCTTCGCGCAGGACGGGAACGACCCGCTCGGGGGCTTCCGGCGTATTGGAAGCGTGAATATCGTCGTGATGCAGCGACCAGACGGCCGCCGAGCTTCCGTATCCTTCCGGAATGCCGAGGGAAAGCTCGAAGCCCGACTCCAAATGCCGGTTCACGATCGCTACCCGCAGGCTTCCGTCTTCTCCGATCGCTCCGACGGCGTCGATGTAAGGCGAAGATACCGCCTGATGCTTGCGCGCCAGTTCTTCGCCGTATTCCGGATTGCTCACCAGCGGCACCGGCGTCAGACGAGAAGGAGACTGTACCTCGACGCTCACGCTCTCCCCCGTCATCCACTGCCCATACTGCTTGAACAGATGGTATAACGGCGTTTTGACGACGGCATCCTCCGTCACGTTCATTACGCCGTTCCCGTTGACGAGGAACACATAGTTCGCCATGCCCACATGCGGGCTTAGCCGAATCATCGCATGGAACACTCCCGCTGCGAAGATTGCGTCCTGAAGATTTCGGGGACTGTTGCGGTTAAGGAGGTACCCCCCATTGCCGGACGGATCGACTTCATAGTGGCGAATGTTCCATTCGTCCAGGGAAAGGCGAATCGGGTGCCCGGGCTTCTTGTTCATCCTGCTCAGCGTCGTTTCCAGCGTGCCGATCATTTTGCGCAGTTGATTCTCGAAGTAGACCGGCGTGAATGCGATCGGATAGTATTCGTCCGAGCTTTCCCGGTCGACGGAGCAGCCGTAAATGTGAATCGTCAAGTAGCTGAGATATTTGCCCGCAGCCTCAATGACTTTGCGGTCCCACTCCTCGTCGTTGCCTTCGTAGGATCCGACGCCAAGCAGCTGCAGCTGCGAGTCGTACTTCTTGGCGAACTGCGCCCAGTTCGCCAGCTTGGCTGCGTACTCGTCCGCGCCGAGCTGGCCGGCCTCCCAGTCCCCCCAAGTCTCGTTGCCGATGCCCCAGAGCCGAACGCCGTAAGGCTCTTCGCGTCCGTTATCCTTGCGCCACTTGGCATCCGCCGTTTCTGCGCCGTTGCAGTAATCGATCCAGCGCAAGGCATCGACCAGCGTCCCCGTGCCCAGGTTCACGTTCACGTAGGGCTCCGCGCCGACCTGCTCGCACCAGCTGAGGAATTCGTCCGTTCCGAACCGATTCGACTCCTGTCCTCCCCAGTGCCAGTTCGGACGAACCGGCCGCTGCTCGCTAGGTCCTACTCCGTCCTTCCAGTCATACAGATCGACGAAACAGCCTCCCGGCCAGCGAATAACCGGAACGCCCAATTCCCGGGCGGCCTCGATGACATCCTTCCGTAAGCCCTGGCCATCGGACCGAGTCGAGTCGCCGTCCCACACTCCCGGATACATGCAATTGCCGAGATGCTCGAAATATTGACCGTAAATATAAGGACTGATCTCGCCTGTCCGTTCTTCTTCCCTAATTGTGATGATGGCTTTCATCCGATCATCCTCCTCTAGCTCCCGCTTTTTCGGGCGAACGGATTATGATGGCTCGCCGTATTGCCGGATCCGTCGATTTTCGTCAGGCGCAAGCCGGCATCCCGCCGCTCCTCCACGCCTTCCGCGTCCAGCAGGTACTGCCCTTGCTCAATCAGTAGCCGCCGGACTTCGGCAACCGGCACTTCCCGCGTCTTTAATCCCTGCCGCACGGCTAGCGCCGCCGCCGTTCCGGCTCCCTGCCCGATCCCCATCGCCGTCGCCATGACGCGCACCGAACCAAACGCGTTGTGCGTCGCCGAGATGCAGCGCCCGGCCACGAGCAAGTTATCCACTCCTTGCGGAAGCAAGCTCCGGTACGGAATTTCGTAGACGGCCTTGCCGGAGCCGGTAAACACCTGCTGCTCTCCTTCCGGCGGGTGAATGTCGATGGCGAACGTGCCGCAGGCGACGCCGTCTTCGAACGCCCGGCTGTTTAGCACATCCTCCTCGGTCATCGTGTAATCGCCGACGATATGCCGCGTTTCCCGGATACCGACCTGCACGCCCGTATCCAGTACGTAAGCGTCCTCGAAGCCTCCGATATGCCGCTTCATGAACTCGGTTACCGCCCAGGCCTGATGACGCGTTTCGATCTCGGCTCTCGTCAGGTCCAGGACGTTCGTTCCGTCGATGCCTTGGAGACGGGTGCAGTTCACCGCGAATTGCCCTTCGCGGGGCAGCTCGTACATGAGAATCCGCGGCGCGGCATCCTTCGGGTACTCTCCCCGCTCGACCGCCGCTTGGATGATTTCCTTCATTCCGAGAAAAGCGAGCGCGCTTTGCGAATCGATCTCTTCGTCGGTCGGAGAATCCTTGAGCAGATGCCGGTTCGCCTTCATCCACGCCTTTAATCGTCCCATGTCGACGCCGGCCACCCGGTAAAAGAGCGTCACCGGCTGCATCGCGCCGTCGGATTCCCGCCCCTTGACGAACGGAGCGCCGATTCTCGCGGCGACGTCTGCGTCGGCCGAGCAGTCGATCACCGTTTTCGCCCGGATCGCCTGTCGTCCGGATTTGCTTTCGACGATCACGCCGACGATCCGCCCCTCTTCCGCATACGCATCGGAGAACGTCGTATGAAGCATGAGCTCGACGCCCGCTTCCTTCAGCATTTCAAACAGCACGAGCTTCATGCCTTCCGGGTCGAACGGGGACATCGAAGCATTGTCGAACGTCAAATCCGTGACGTGGCCCGGAGATGCCGTCTTCTTCACCAGCCGGTCGACGACCTCTCCGGCTACGCCGCGGATGACCTGATTGCCGTTCACGTCGTGGAACGTAAACATCGGATTGACCATCGCAACCGTCAGATTGCCGCCGACGAATCCGTATCGTTCCAATAGCAGCACTTTGACGCCGTTGCGTGCAGCTGCGACCGCAGCGCCGATTCCTGCGGGTCCTCCCCCTACGACGAGCACGTCCGGCTCCGCCATGACGGGGATACGCCGAGTCGATTCTTCAATATAGTTCACTTTCTCTCCGCTCCTTCCGGGAAAACGCAGTTTCTATTTTTTCGTGCTGTACCAGTCGTTGATCGCCTTGATCACGTCGCTGCCTCCGGACGAATCCCATTTCGCCAGAAACTTGTCGAAGTCTTCGATCTTCTGTCCGCTGAGCAGAACCTGCAGGAAGAAGTCGTTCTCCATTTGGGTCAGGCTCGGCGAGTTTTTGCCGACTGCTTCGATCGGCGGCATGAACGCGATCGGATTGACCTTCGCGTATTTGTCGAAATCCTTGTTAATGGCGTTAAAGGCTTCGAACAGAGTTGGCGTTCGACGAAGACGCGCCAGCCACATATCCGCATATTCGACTTCGCGAATGCCGTTCAGGAAGAAGTAGGCACTCCCCCGCTTCTCGGTGAAAATCGGCATAATCGGGCTGTACACTCCGTTCTCTTCGTTAAACGTTACCCCCTGCTCGCCCAACGTCAGGAATGTGAAGTTGTCCTTCTGCATTTTCAAATCCATAAACTTGATTGCATCCTCGGCCTTTTTCGAGGATTTCGGAATCGCGTGCACGTAGATCAGCTTATCCGCCATTTCCACACCGGACGACCCGTCGGACCCCAACAAAGGAGAGATGTAACCCATTTTGCCTTGCGGTACGTTTGTTTTGAAGGCGTCGTTCATGTTCGAAGCCAGGTTCCAGTCGCCCGAGATCATGGCCGCCTGGCCGCTGATGAACTTCTCTTGCGCCTGTGCGGATTTATTGACCGGCCAATCTTTGTCGACCAGGCCTTCGTCGAACAGCTTCTTCATGAAAGCAAAGTAATCTTTCATCGCCGGTTGCTTGATTCTCGGTACTAACTGTCCGTCCACTTCGGACCATGCGGTATAGAGGCCGTAGGCGCTCCAGACCATAGGAACGCCCATTCCGTTCCCGGTAAGCGGAATCATATCCGGCTTCTTCGCTTTGATCGTTTTCAGCGTCTCGTAAAATTCGTCCAGCGTTCCCGGCGTTTTCAGCCCGAGCTCGTCCAGCACGTCCTGCCGCACGATCATCGTCTGCTCGATGTTGGCCCGTTCGTTTTTTTGCGGGATGCCGTACAGCTCGCCGTTATATCTGCCGAGCTCCCAGGAAGATTCCGAGATCCCTTCCTTCAGGTTCGCGCCATATTGCTCCACCAGATCTCCGATCGGCTGAAGCGCTCCTTGGGCGACCAGCGTATAGAACTGATTTGGGTTGAGCGTGAGGATATCGTAATTGGAGCCGGATGCAATCTCGATATTCAGCTTCTCCTCCGGGTTGTCCTTCGGCAGAAGCGTGTAATTGACCTTATACCCCGTTGTCGTTTCGATATCTTTGGCGACGGGATCGTTGTTCGGATCGAAACCTACGTTAAACGCGAGCACCTTCAGTTCCGGCTTGGCGCCTCCGGCTTCCGACGAAGCCGGGGCCGATGCCGACGGGCTCGTTCCTCCCTGGCTCGCTTCCGGTTCCTTGCCTCCGGAACATCCCGCTAGCACGGTGATTGCCGCAATACCGGCTATGCCGGCTTTTATCCACTTGCTGCGCTTGAACAACATCGATGAATGGCCTCCCTTTGTTATGACCCTATTGTTTTATTTTAAGGCTTTGCCTCAAAATCTAGCCTTTGACCGATCCGAGCGTCATCCCGGTCACGAAGTAACGCTGCAGAAACGGATACACGAGCAAGATCGGCACGATCGAGGAGATGACGGTCGCCGCGCGAAACCCTTCGGGCGCCATGCTCAGCCTGACCGAGTCGGGCTGCTCCTGCAGCAGCTCCTCCGTGTTGGCGATCGTTTCGAACAGGAACAGCTGAAGCGGCTTCAGGTCGATCGAGCTGATATAGATCAGCGGGTGAAAGTAATTGTTCCAATAGCCGACCGCGTAGAAAATGCCCAGAGTCGCGACGACCGGCAGCGAAATCGGCAGCACAATCGAGCGCAAAATGCGAAAATTCGTCGCCCCGTCGATTTTGGCGGATTCTTCGACGCTTTCCGGTATGCCTTCGAAAAACGTTTTGCAGACGAACAGGTTAAACGGAACGACGAGCAGCGGCACGATCATCGCCCAGACCGTATCCAGCAATCCCAGACCCTTCATCAGGATGTAGCCCGGAATGATGCCGCCGTAGAAAAGCATGCTGAACACGTACAGCAGCAGAATGGGCTTGCGTCCCTTGAAATCGGGTTTGGAGAGCGGATAAGCGGCCAATATCGTAAGGGTCAGACTGAGCGCCGTGCCGATGACCGTCACGAGCAAGGTCACCTGCAGCGCTTCGAAAAATCGGGTATGCGCGAACACGAAGCGAAACGCCTCGAGATGCATGCCGATCGGGTAAAACGTCACCTTGTTGCCCATGACGGACGCCTGATTGCTGAGCGACTTCGCGAGCACATGCAGGAAGGGCAGCAGGCAGATCAAACCGATAACGACGATCAGCGCGTTGTTGACGACGTCGAACCATCGGTCCGACCGGTTGCGAATGTTGTTCATGGATGGACCTCCTTCCTCTGTCCCCGGCTTACCAGATGCTTTTCCCCAAATACCGTTTGCTCAGCTGATTACTGGAATACACTAGGATAAACGCGACGACCGATTCGAATAAGCCCAGCGCCGTCGACAGGCTGAAATCCATTTTGCCGAGACCGATCCGATAGACGAACGTCTGAATGATGTCCGCGACGTCGTAAACCGCGGGATTGTACATGACGAGCACCTGCTCGAAGCCGGCGTTCAGAATTTGTCCCAGCCTGAGCACCAGGACGAGCATAATGACCGGAACGATGCCGGGAATCGTAATATGCCAGATTCGTTTGAACCGACCCGCCCCGTCCACGACCGCCGCTTCGTGCTGCTGCGGATCGATCGCCGTCATCGCGGCCAGGAACAGAATGGTGTTCCAGCCGGTCTCCTTCCAGCCTTCCGTGAACACGAGCAGCGAACGGAACCAGGAGGAATCCGAGAAGAAGCTGATACTTTGACCGCCCAAGGCTTCGATCAGCTTGTTGATCATGCCGTAGGAGCCGAACAAGGAATAGAACAGGCCGAAAATGATGACCCACGACAGGAAATGCGGCAAATACACGATTGTCTGCACCCAGCGCTTCATCCACCGGATTCTCAGCTCGTTCAGCGAGATCGCTACGAGAATCGGGATCGGGAACAGAAACACTAGCTTATACAGACTGATAATCAGCGTATTGCCGATCACCTTCAGGAACGCTTCGTCTTCGAAAATACGGTTAAAATGCTTCATACCGACCCACGGGCTTTGGACAATCGAGTCGATAATGTTGTCGCCCGCGAATAAATTAAAATCCTTAAAGGCCAGGGACAAACCCAATAGCGGAGTGAATTTGTAAACGATCAGAAACGCCAATCCCGGAATGCACATAAGATAAAGATCGTAATTCGCGCGAAAATAGCGCCAAAATCGTTTGTCGTTCCGCTTGCCGCGCCGCACCGCCTGCTCGGGCGGCATCCGTTCGATTACGGCTTCGGACTCTTTCATGGTCGTATCATCCTCCCCGAAATCGCGCGCCGCCGTCCGCGGTACGGCCGTGCGCCTTTCCTTTTCGGCGGCCGGAAAGAAGCGGGAGGAATTCGTCGTCCTTCCGCTCCAATCGGGCGAAAAAGGGTTTACACCTTTTTCGGATTCGCCTTACAATGGGGTTGCGTAGTTTCCCCTTGATCAAATTGTAACCGTTGCCCCGATTCGGATTATAGGGGAGCGGATTACGATTTTACGGCGTTACTGTATAGTTTTCGACATCGATTCGGGGGGACGTTTGATGTATAAGCTCTACATTGTGGATGATGAAAGCTCTGTGCGCGCCGGTCTGAGGGACTGCGTCGATTGGCCCTCCTTCGGACTCCAGGTCGCTGGGGAAGCGGAGGACGGGGAACTGGCTTTGCGGGAGATCCGGGAGGATCGGGACATCCGCATCGTATTGACGGACGTCAGGATGCCGCATATGGACGGAATTGAAATGGCCGAACGGCTTGCCGCGGAAGGCCACCCTGCCAAGCTCGTATTCGTAAGCGGATACGGGGATTTGGACTATTTAAAAAAGGCGATCCGACTGGAAGCCGTCGATTATCTATTAAAACCGGTGCGTCTGGGCGAGCTGACAGAACTCCTGCACCGTCTCGTCGACAAGCTGAACGAGGAAGAAGAGGCGCGGAAGCGACTGAACGGCCTGCAAATCAAGCTGAACCAGAGCATTCCGCTGCTGAGGGAACGGTATTTGGCCGCCCTTGTCCTGGACGGAGCCAGGGACTTGGAGGGACTTAGGAGCAAATTTGATTTTCTCGGCATTCGCCTCCCCGTCTCTCCGATTCGACTGGGCGTGTTCGCCGTCCGGATCGACGATTACGGCAAAGTGTTCGGAGCGCTGCCGGAGCAAGAGCGGCAATTGCAAGCGTTCGCCCTGCTAAACGTGATCGAGGAGGTATTGAACGAGCGCTATTCGGGACACGCCTTCGAAGTACGGACGGGGGAATACGCCGGAATCGTGCAGTTTGCCTCCGACAACGACGAGGACGGTTTTTTCGCATTGATTCAACTGGTCAAGGAACAAATCAACCGACTGCTAAAGCTTGAGGTGACGATCGGGGTAGGGCCGGCGGCGGAACGATGGGAAGAGCTGCCGAAAGCTTACGGCCAGGCCGCCCATGCATCGGAGTATAAGTGGTATGTTGGCAAAAACCAGATTATTTCGATGGACGGGCTGATCGGCCCTCCCGCCATCCCCGCTTCCGAGGAAAGCGAGAAGTCCGAACCGAAGGAGATCGCCGCCTTGTTAAAGGGGCCGGATCGGGAAGCCGTTCGGTTGGCTGCGGAGAGAGCATTGGAAGGCGGCGAAGGAACGGACGCCATCTTGCGGACCCGAATTGCCGGCGCGCAGCTTCTGGCCGCATGCGTCGAGCTCCGGCAGGAAATGAACCTGCCCGCCGAACGTCTCGAGGAGAGCGAGCTGCGGTTCTGGCAAGCGATCGCTTCGGCGGAGACAATCGTCGAGCTTCGCGAGGAAGCCGTTCGTCATTTGAGCCTGACTCATGCGGAGATCTCGGACAAGCGCGAGAAAAAAACGCACAACGTCGTCGAACAAATCCGTCGTTTCATCGAAGAGCATTACGCGGAAGACCTGACGAACGCCCGAATCGCCGCTTCCGTATATTTGACGACGACTTACGTCTGCCTGCTGTTCAAGCAAGAGACGGGAATGACGCTGAACGAATACGTCATCGAGACGCGAATCGCCGCGGCCAAGGCGCTGCTGACCGATCCGGCCAATAAGCTGTACGACGTCTGCTACGCGGTCGGGTACAAGGATCCGGGCTATTTCGGCAAGCTGTTCAAGAAGCAAACCGGGTATACGCCCGGGGAATTCCGGGAGCGGGGCTTATGAACGGTTGGAGATGGCTGAAGGGGTATCTGAGGGCGTACTCCGGGGCAAGCATTACGAAAAAAGCGATCGCAATTTACGTCGCCGCCGTCCTGATTCCCGGTTGCCTCCTGTTCTTTCTCTACTATCGACAGACATCCGGTATCATCGAACGGGAGATGAGCGATTCGATGCTGCAGACGCTGAATCAAGCCGAGTACAACATCTCGAACGGCTTAGCCAACGTCGCGAGCGTCTCTGATAACGTGATCGCCAACCAGGTCATCGTTGAGTATCTGAGCAGTTCCGCCAAACCCGCATACGAACAGTTCCAGCAGTTCCAGGAGCTCGAAAAGCTGGTTGCCAGTCTGGAACGGAGCCGCGGCATTCATCGGATTCGCCTGTTCGTCGATCCGAAGCTGACCTATTCGCGGGAGGGCATTCATTTTTTTCCGCTGCCTCTCCTGGATAGCGGCTCCTCCTGGTATCGGAGCATGGTCGATCGCAACGGGGCCAATTATTGGCGCGGGACCTATCGCCAGCCTTATCTGGGAGAGTCCGATGCCGACGTCCTATCCGCTGTGCGCATGCTTCACGATCCGCTTCATTACGAGACGGTCATGGGGGTGCTGTCGGTCGACGTCAAAGCGGACTTAATAGGGGATATCTTAAATCGGGTTTCCCTGTCTCCTTCTCAGGAGGTGTTCGTCGTGAACGACGATCGCCTGCTCGTCTCCCATCCCGATACCAGCCGGCTCGGTCAGCCCTCCGATCTGACCGTGACCCAGATGGAATGGCTTTCGCAATCGGCCGAGGGCCGCTTTCGGGACGACCAGGGGGCCTCTTCCTTCCTGTTCCGCCGGATTCCGAACACGGATTGGACGATCGTCGCCAAGCTGCCGACTTCGGAGCTTTCCGGCAAGAGCGTCGTGTTGACGAAGATTTCCGCGGTGCTGCTGCTGGGGATCGGCTCCGTCGTCTTCATCTTCTTTCTGGTGCTGGCTTTCGCGGCGGCTGCCGAAAGCCTGAACAAGCGGATTAGAGATATGATCCGCAATCTCAAGGTCGCCGGATCCGCCCATTTCGACGGCAGCTTGCCGAAGCCTAAAGGGGATCTGCGCCAGCTCGAAGGCGCGATTTCGCGCATGGTCCAGACCGTACACGATCTGACCGCGGAATCTTACCGCTCCAAGCTGCACGAGCGGGACGCCCAATTAAAGGCCCTTCAGGCGCAGGTGGATCCGCATTTCCTTTACAATACGCTAGACAGCATGAACTGGATGGCCATACGCCGAGGGGCCGGAGAGATCAGCGACCTGATCGAGGCGCTCTCGACCTACTTCCGGCTGAGCCTGAGCAAAGGCCGCGACGTGGTCACGCTCGCCGAAGAGCTTCAATTAATTCGCTCCTATATGCACATTCACAACACCCGCGACGAGGGCGGCATCGAGATGATCTGCAATGTCGAGGAAGCGTTGCTAACCTGCCGTCTTCCGAAGCTGACGCTGCAGCCGATCGTCGAGAACGCGGTTCTGCACGGCATCCATCGGAAACGGCCGAAGCGGGGGACGATCGCGATCTCCGTCCGGAGGGAAGGAACTTGGCTGACGATCGATATCCGGGATGACGGGGTCGGCATGCCGCCGGAACGACTGGAGCAGCTTCTTGAGCCTCCCGGTTCGGACAAAGCAGGCGAAAGCTACGGCATTTACAACGTGCATGAGCGCCTCCGTTTATTTTCCCACGATAACGGAGCGGGAGTAACGATCGCCTCGGAGCCTGGACGGGGGACGACCGTAACGCTAAAAATCAGGCTGGACGCCTGATGGTTCGCGCCCGGATCGGGAAAAGGATAGGAGCTTTGCGGAGCTCCGGTCTTCTCCCCCGTTCCGGGCAATCAAGTCGGGCTGCCGACTCGCCGCGTCTGAAGGCCGGTGCCCGATTCGTTGGCTCTCCTTGGCTCCGTTACTCGAGCACGCGAAACGTTCCATTCCCGAACGCCAGCAGCTCTCCGTCCGCCGTTCGCACTCGCGCCTGGGTCGTGACCGTTTTACGGGACATGTGCGCGATCTCCGCCTCGACGAAAATTCGACCCTCCCTGACGGGAGCGACGTAGTTCATGTTCAGATGAGTCGTCACCACGGCAGCTTCCGGGCGCGCAAGCATCGCCGCCAGACCCATTGCGGAATCGATCATCGTCGCGTGAACTCCGCCGTGCAGAATGCCGATCAGATTAAGATGCCTTGGCTCGATGTCGAGCGACACGACTGTCCGCCGTTCATCCACCCTTTCGAACGAGCAGCCCACCCAGCCCCAGAACGTCGATTCCGCCTTTGCCTTCCACTGCTCCAACTGCGGAGGAAGCTCGTTTTCCTCGCTTGATGCCATCCGCTCTCCCCTCCTTTACGCTACTGTCCGCCCGAGCTGCCGTCTTCCTCTTCAATCAGCTTGCGCCGCAGCACCTTGCCCGACATCGTTTTGGGAAGCGTATCGCGGAATTCGATCTGTTTGGGTACCTTGTACGCCGCCAGCTTCTCCCTGCACCATCGCTCCAACGCCTCTTTATCCCGAGCCGCTCCTGAACGCAGCACGATAAATGCCTTCACCGTTTCTCCGCGATAAGGATCGGGCACACCCGCGACGCTGGCCTCCTCGATGTCCGGATGCTCGTAGAGCACCTCCTCGACCTCTCGCGGATAGACGTTGTAGCCTCCCGCGATAATGACGTCCTTGCGCCGGTCGACGATATAGCAATAGCCCTCCTCGTCGATTTTGCCCAGATCGCCGGTCAGCAGCCAGCCGTCGCGAAGCACCTTAGCGGTCTCGTCGGGCCGGTTCCAATACCCCTGCATGACTTGAGGTCCGCGAATCGCCAGCTCGCCGATCTGTCCGATCGGCACGTCCTCGAACGTGTCCGGATCGACGAAGCGAGCCTCGGTATCCGGGAAAGGGATGCCGATCGAGCCGTTTTTGCGCCGCTCCCAAATGTTGTTGGCATGCGTTACCGGGGAAGCCTCGGTCAGTCCGTAGCCCTCGATCAGCTTGCCTCCGATCAGTTCCTCGAAGCGCTCCTGCACGTACAGGGGCAGCGGCGCGGCGCCGCTGATGCAAAAGTTGATCGAAGAGAAATCGTACTTCCGCACCTCGGGATGATTAATGATCGCAATGTACATTGTCGGCGCACCCGGAAATTGCGTCGGCTTTTTCTTATGAATCGTCTTCAACACCTGATCGACCTCGAAGCGCGGCAGCAGCACCAGCGTATTCGCCGCATAGACGCCCAGATTAAGCAGTACAGTCAGACCAAACACGTGGAAAAAAGGCAGTGCGGCCAGCATCCGTTCCTTGCCGTTGTCTGTCCGGTAGCACCACAACCGAGTCTGAATCGTATTGGCAACGAGGTTGTAGTGTGTGAGCATAACTCCCTTGGCCAGCCCTGTCGTTCCTCCCGTATACTGCACAAGCGCCAGCTCCCGCTCGGCGTCGACCTCGGCCAGGACGGGAACGGCGGGATGACGCCCAAGCAGTTCGCCAAACGATAGCACCTGTTCGTCGTAGCCAACTTTTACCGCTGTCCCGTCCTTTTTCTGCTTCAGACCGTACAGCACGTTTTTCGGGAACGGCAAGTAATCCCGGATCGAAGTGACGATGATCCGTTCCAGCGGCCTCTTAGCCGTCGCTTGCCGCACGCGGTTTAACAGCAGATCAAGCGTAACGATGATGCGAGAGCCGGAGTCTGCAAGCTGATGCTCCAGCTCGCGGGGCACGTAGAGAGGATTCGTCATCACGACGACTCCGCCCGTCATCAGAATGCCGAAGTAGGCGATGACCGCCTGCGGACAGTTCGGCAGCATGACGGCGACGCGATCGCCCTTGCGTACGCCAAGATCGAGCAGGGCGTTCGCGAAGCAGCGAGATTGCGACAACAGCTCGTCGTAAGTTATCTTTTTTCCCAGAAACTCCAGGGCGATCGTATTCGGGTACTCTGCGGCGGCTTCTTCCAGAAAACAAGCCAAATTATGCTTCGGATAGTCGTACGAGTGCGGGACTTCGGCAGGATATTCCTTTAACCAGGGTTGTTGGGTCACAACCGGCACCTCGCTCTCACTTTGGTGAGTTCACACGACGTACTTTTCCGCTTCGATGACCTTGCCCGCAATCCGCCGCTTTAAGCCGATCGTATCGACCGCCGTCCTCCGGCCCAGCTTCTTCAGAATGGACAACTGCGTCCGCAACATATCGCCCGACTCCATCGCCGCCAGCGTCTCCCGCGCCCGCTCCTCGATTTTGCCGAACTCCTCATGGACGAAGACGGATGTCATATCGACAGCGGTGCCTGCTTTGGCATCGCCGCTGCGGTCGAGGAGTTTGCGTGTGCGCAGCAGCGCACTCTCCATCGCGAATACCGAGATCAGCATGTCGGCCAGATGGCTGAGCACCTCCTGCTCCCGATCCAGCTTCGTTTGATACTTCTGGACCGCCTGCGCGCCGACCATCAAAAACACCTTTTTCGCCATCGCGAGCAAATGCGTCTCCTGTTCCAGCACTCCTGTAAACTCCCGACTCGGCATCGGTTCCATCAGCTCCGCCTGCAGCGCCATTGCCTTCTGCATCAGCGGCAGCTCGCCTTTTAACGCGCGTTTGATCAAGGCTCCGGGAATAAGCAATCGGTTAATCTCGTTCGTCCCTTCGAAAATACGGTTGATGCGCGAATCCCGATAAATCCGTTCGATGCGATACTCCTGAATGTAGCCGTAGCCCCCGTGGATTTGCACGCCCTCGTCGGCCACGAAATCGAGCGCCTCCGAACCGAATACCTTATTGATCGAGCATTCGAGCTGGTATTCCGCAATCGCCTTGGCCGCCTGCAGGCCGACGTTGTCCGCGCCGTGATCGACCTCGGCCAGCCCTTCGTCGAACAAACCGGCGGTGCGGTACACCATGCTTTCCAACGCAAAGGCGCGGATGTTCATCTCCGCCAGCTTCTTGCCGATAAGCGGAAACGAGGAGATTGAGCGGCCGAATTGCACGCGTTCGTTGGCGTACTTGGCGGACAGCCCGATCGCTTCCTTAACGGTGCCGAGCGCGCCCGCAGCCAGCTTAAACCGTCCGATGTTCAAAATGTTGAAGGCGATCAGGTGGCCTTTGCCGGCTTCCCATAGCAAATTTTCAGCCGGCACCTTGACGTCCTCAAGAATAAGCGGACAGGTAGACGAGCCCTTGATGCCCATTTTCTTCTCCTCCGGCCCAATGCTGACGCCCGGCATCGTCCTCTCGACGATAAACGTACTGAAGTCGGTTCCATTCACCTTCGCATACACGATGAAAATATCCGCGAAGCCCGCGTTCGTAATAAACTGCTTCGTCCCGTTCAGCACGTAAAACTGGCCGTCCTCCGTCGGGGTCGCCGTCGTCTTCGCGCCTTGCGCGTCCGAGCCTGAAGACGGCTCCGTTAAGCAGTATGCGGCTAATTTCTCGCCCGAGGCCAGCTGCGGCAAATATTTGCGCTTCTGCTCCTCGGTGCCGAAGTAGACGATCGGCAGCGTGCCGATGCCGACATGCGCTCCGGCGGACAGCGCGAAGGAGCCGGCCTTGGCGAACCGCTCGCCGATTAGCGTCGTGCTGACCTTATCCAGCCCGAGCCCGCCATAGGCTTCAGGTACATCCGCGCCGAGCAGGCCGGTCTCGCCCGCTTGTCGCAGCTTCGCCACGGTCAGCTCGTAGTTCAGCTTCTCGATCGCCTCGTCATGGGGCGCGATCTCGGCCGCGACGAAATCCTCGGTCGTCTGCGCGATCATCCGATGCTCCTCGGTAAAATCCTCCGGCGTCACAATGCGGTCCGCACCGATGTCCTCGATGATGAAGCTACCTCCGAGGACTTTGCCGCTTACCGTTTCTCCCATCGTTTTCCTCTCCTTTGAGATGCTCAGAAAATGCGACTCCGCCCGGCTTTCGAGATTACATGGGGGCCTCGGCTCCGAGGCACTGATATGGCCTTCGCAGGGGCCGGGCCTCTACCCGGAGGCACTTTTTTCGCCTCCGCGGGGGCCGGGCCTCGGCCCGGAGGTACTTTTTTGGCCTCCGCGGGGGCCGGGCCCCAGCCTCAAGGTACTTTTTTGGCCTTCACAGGAGCGGGGCCTCTGCTCGGAGGCACTTTTTTGGCCTCCACAGGAGCGGGGCCTCTGCTCACAGGCACTTTTTTGGCCTCCGCGGGGGCCGGGCCTCAGCTCGGAGGCACTTTTTTGCACTTTTTTGGCCTTCAGGAATTCGAGGCGAATCAAGCTTCTCAGCCTTTCACCGCTTATTCGGCGTGAACCTCGAATACGCCCGCCGCCCCCATGCCGCCGCCAATGCACATCGACACGACGCCGTAGCCGCCTCCTCTGCGACGAAGCTCATGGAGCAGCGTCGCAGTCAGCTTTGTGCCCGTGCAACCGAGCGGATGCCCAAGCGCAATCGCACCGCCGTTCACGTTCACCTTCTCCTCGTCGATGCCGAGCTCGCGGATAATGTGCAGACATTGGGAGGCGAACGCTTCGTTGATTTCAAACAGCTTGACGTCGTCCAGCGTGATGCCCGCCATCTCCAGCGCTTTCGGAATCGCCTTGACCGGGCCGACGCCCATAATGTCGGGGTCAACTCCCGCCAGCGCGAACGAGCGGAAGGTGGCAAGCGGCTTAAGCCCCAGCGTGTTTGCCCGCTCCCGGCTCATGACGACGGCCGCCGCCGCGCCGTCGCTCATCTGCGAAGTATTGCCCGCCGTCACTGTACCGCCGAGCTTAAACGACGGCTTCAGCTTCCCAAGCGTCTCCACATTCGTATCGGCGCGGACTCCTTCATCGACAGCGAACGTCAGCCGCTCCGTCCGCAGCTTGCCCTTGTCGTCCAAGCTTCTCCGCTCGACCTCCACCGGCACGATCTCGTCCTTGAACTTGCCCTCGGCAATCGCCCGCTCCGCCTTCGCGTGAGATCGCGCCGCGAACGCGTCCTGATCCTCCCTCGATACGCCGAACCGCGCGGCGACATTCTCCGCCGTATGTCCCATGCCTATATAAACCTGTGGCATCTCCTCGACGATGCGCGGATTCGGAGATACTTTGAACCCGGTCATCGGTACATGGCTCATGCTCTCTACTCCTCCGGCGATGAGCGTGTCGGCATGGCCGAGCATAATACGCTCGGCGGCGAACGCGATCGATTGCAGCCCGGAGGAGCAGAAACGGTTGATCGTCAGCGCGGGAACCTCGCTCGGAAAACCCGCGTACAGCGACATGATGCGCGCAAAGTTCAGCCCCTGCTCGCCCTCCGGCATCGCGCAACCGATGATCACATCCTCCACGTCTTCCTTGCGCAAGCCGGGCGTACGTTCGACGACCGCCTCCAGCACCGTTTTGCCCAGATCGTCCGCACGCGTCTGCGCCAGACTCCCCTTCTTCGCCTTGCCCACCGCGGTGCGAGCGACGGTTACGATAACGGCCTCTCTCATCCCCTTATTCACTCCCCTGCAAAAAAGTCAGTTGTGTTGCGTATTACCGCACATGGTCACGAATGCAGACTCTTTCACCGCCCGCTTCCCCAACGTTGTCAAGTTAAGGAGCCCCTGAACGGCGGACTTATCTACTGTTTCGCGGGGCGCACTTACCCCCATAAGTCCCTCTGGCGGACTTATCCACTGTTTCGCGGGGCGCACTTGCCCCCATAAGTCCCTCTGGCGGACTTATCCACTGTTTCGCGGGGCGCACTTACCCCCATAAGTCCCTCTGACGGACTTATCTACTGTTTCGCGGGGCGCACTTACCCCCATAAGTCCCTCTGGCGGACTTATCTACTGTTTCGCGGGGCGCACTTACCCCCATAAGTCCCTCTGACGGACTTATCTATTGTTTCGCGGGGCGCACTTACCCCCATAAGTCCCTCTGGCGGACTTATCCACTGTTTCGCGGGGCGCACTTCCCCCCATAAGTCCCTCTGACGGACTTATCTATTGTTTCGCGGGGCGCACTTGCCCCCATAAGTCCCTCTGGCGGACTTATCTACTGTTTCGCGAGGCGCACTTCCCCCTATAAGTCCCTCTGGCGGACTTATCCACTGTTTCGAGGGACCCACTCGGCCTCATAAGTCCCTGTGGTCGTTCTTAGTTTGTTTAACCTGACAACATTGCCCACGGCCCCTCCCTCGCCAAGTCAATTGCGCAGCGCCTTACCCTTGGTCAGCATGTGCTGCATCCTCTGCTGCGTTTTTGGCTCGCCGCACAAACTGAGGAACGCTTCCCGCTCCAGGTCGAGCAAATACTGCTCGGTCACGAGCGTCCCCGCCGGAACGTCGCCTCCGGCCAGCACATGCGCCAGCTTCCTGGCAATCTTCAAATCGTGATCGCTGATATAGCCGCTCTCCCTCATCCCAAGCGCGCCGAGCTGCAGCACCGCCTTGCCCTCCGCTCCGGCGACGCGAATCCGTTCCTCGCGGATCGGCTCGTAGCCCGCCTCAACCATCCTCAATACGGCTCGTTTGGCCTCGTTGATGAGATGATCCTGATTCGCCAGCACGCGATCCGTTTCTCGCAAATAGCCAAGACGCTTCGCATCGTGCCCGCTCGAAGACACTTTGGCCATGCCGATCGTCTCGAACGCGCGATTCAGATAAGGCTGCAAATCCGCCTCGGGAAGCCCGGCGCTTTGACTCGCGCGCAGCGCAAACTCCTTGCAGCCGCCGCCTCCCGGAATCAGACCGACGCCAGCCTCTACAAGTCCGTAATACGTCTCGGCGGAGGCGATGACCTGATCCGCGGGCAAACACGCCTCCACGCCGCCTCCCAGCGTCATTCGGTGAGGCGCGGCGACGACCGGCTTTTCCAGCCTTTTGACGGTGAACATTGCGTTCTGGAATAGACGGATAATACCGTCCACTTCGTCCCATTCCTCATCCTGAGCTTCCATAAGCAGCAGCATCAGATTGGCTCCGACGCAGAAATTGCGGCCCTGGTTGGCGATGACCAGCCCCTCGTAATTGTGCCGCACCTCTTCAACGCTCTGTGTAATCATACTTAGAATGTCGCCGCCGATCGCGTTGTTCGGGGAATGGAACTCCAGGCACGCCACACCGTCGCCCAAATCGATCAGACTGGCTCCGCCGTTGCCTCGAATCGTGCGGCCTCGCTCCTTCAGGCTGCGCAGCGACACGACCTCCGGCCGCTCCTCCGCCTGCTTGTATTTCCCGGCATGGACGTAGAACAGCGAACCGTTCTCCTTGCGGTAAAACGTTTTGTTCCCCTGCGAAATCCACTCCTTGACCCACTGCGGAACCGCCGCCCCTTCCCGTTCCATCCGCTCCGCCGAACGGGCGAGGCCGATCGCGTCCCAGGTCTCGAACGGGCCAAGCTCCCAATTAAAGCCCCACTTCATCGCATTGTCGATCTCTTCGATCGTGTCCGCGATTTCGCCGACCTTCTCCGCGGAATAGACGAGCACTTGCTTGAGCAGGCTCCACGCCAGCTCGGAATAGCGGTCGCCTCCGGCCAGCAGCGCTTTGACCTTCTCTCTTGCGCCCTTGGCCAGCTTGGCGGCTTCCAGCGAACCGGAAGTTACTTTCCTCTGCGGAGAATAGGTCATCTCGGTCAGATCAAGCGAGGCGATTTCGCTTTTGCCGGACGGTCCTTTCGACTTGCGGTAGAAGCCTTGACCGGATTTCTCGCCGAGCCAGCCTTTCTCGACCAGGCTCTTTAATGCCAGCGAAGCGCTGAACGCCGCTCTTTCCGCTTCATCCGCAACGTTGTCGTACACGTTATCCGCCACATGCACGAACGTGTCGATGCCGACGAGATCCAGCGTGCGGAACGTCGCGCTTTTTGGACGGCCTATGGCGGGACCTGTCACCGCGTCGATCTCCTCTACCGTAAACCCGCCCGCCTCCATTTCCCGAAGCGTCGCCAGCAGCCCGTAGGTTCCGATACGGTTAGCCACGAAGTTCGGCGTATCCTTGGCAAGTACCACGCCTTTACCCAGCGTTTGCTCGCAGAAAGCCTTCATTCGAGAGACTAGCTCCGGGCTCGTATCCCGACCCGGTACGATTTCCAGCAGCTTCATATAGCGAGGCGGGTTAAAAAAGTGCGTGCCCATAAAATGCTGACGGAACGCCTCCCCGCAATGCGCCGACATCGCGTCGATCGAGATTCCGGACGTATTGGACGAAACGATCGTGCCGGACTTCCAATAGCGCTCGACTCGGGACAGCAGTTCCCTTTTCACCTGTACATTTTCCACGACGACTTCGATCACCCAATCGACCTCGCCGATCAACGCCAGATGATCGTCCAGATTGCCCGGCGTAATGCGATCCGCGAATGCTTCGTCGTAGAGAGGGGCCGGATTCGTCTTCTTCAGCTTGGCGATAGCGGCCGCAGCCAGCCGGTTTCGCACAGTGGGATGGTCCAGGGTCAGCCCTTTGGCGGCCTCCTCCGCAGCGAGCTGCGTAGGCGTTACGTCCAGCAGCAGGCACGGGATGCCGACGTTGGCCAGGTGGGCGGCGATGCCGGAGCCCATAATGCCCGAGCCGATGACGACGGCTTTGCGAATCGGTTTGTTCATCTCGTCTAACCTCCGATCGAGTGATTCTGGCGAAGCGGAGAATCGCCGAACACGGCCTGCTCCAAAATTTCCGCGATATCCTTGGCCCGTACGTCGTCCGCGACTTCCTTCATTTTCGTCCCGTCCTCCATCATCGTGAGACAGTACGGACAGGCGCTGCCGATGACAGTCGGCTTCACCGCAAGCGCTTGCTCGGTGCGGGCCAGATTCACGCGTTTGCCCGCCGTTTCCTCCATCCACATCATGCCGCCGCCCGCTCCGCAGCACATGCCGTTCTCGCGGCTTCTGGCCATTTCGACCAGCTCGACGCCCGAAATCGCTCTCAGTACATTGCGCGGCTCATCGTAAACATTGTTATAGCGTCCGAGATAGCAGGAGTCGTGGTAAGCGATGCGTTCCTTCACCTCGTAGCGGGGACGGAGCTTGCCTTCCCGAATCAGCCGATCAAGCAGTTGCGTATGATGCAGCACTTCGACATTTTCCAGCCCGAAGTCGGGATATTCGTTTTTGAACGTGTTAAACGTATGCGGGCAGGCGGTGACGATCTTCCTCACGCCGTATTTGCGGAACGTCTCGATGTTGTCAGACGCAAGCTGCTGGAACAGCATCTCATTGCCCATTCGGCGCGGCGTATCGCCCGAGTTGCGCTCCTCATTGCCGAGAATGGCGAAGCTGACTCCGGCCTCGTTCAGCAGCCGGGCTAACGCTCGCGAAATTTTGCGCGCCCGCAGGTCGTACGCCCCCATCGAACCGACGAAAAACAAGTATTGGAAGTCCGGATTTTCCCTCACCGTCGGCACGCGCACGCCTTCGATCTCTCCGGTCCACTTGTCGCGGTCGCTGCGACTCAGCCCCCATGGGTTACCCTGGCGTTCGATGTTTTGCAGCGCGCGCTGACCTTCATGCGGGATGCATCCCTGCATCAACACGAGATGGCGGCGGAGATCGACGATCTTGTCGACATGGCCGTTGCCGACCGGGCATTGGTCCTCACAGTTGCGGCACGTCGTGCAGGCCCAAATCTCGTCCTCGGTCATGACGCCGCCGATCAACTCGACCTGCTCGGGGCTTGCGTCGGGCGTAGCCGTCCAAGAAACCTGCTGCCAGGCGAGCGTCGGACGAATGTCGGTAATCGGGGCCCCCTCAGCATTCCACTCGACTATTCGACCGGCTGTCTCAACAAGAGCGTGAGCCTTAGACGAACCTCCCCCTCCTCCGAAAGCCAGCTCCGGCACCCAGGGAGATCTTCCCGTCACGGCGGCTCCTTTTTCCGTCAGGTGGTCTCGCAGTTTCGTGATGAGGTGCATCGGCGACAACGTCTTGCCAGTATTCGAGGCTGGGCATACGTTGGTACATCGCCCGCATTCCACGCACGCATAGAAATCGAGCATCTGCTTCTGCGTGAACTCTTCGATTTTCCCGACGCCGAACGATTCTGCTTCCTCGTCCTCCAGGTCGAGCTTCTTCAGCTTGCCGGGCGTCTCGGCACGGCCCAGCCAGATGTTGATCGGGGCGGTTATCAGATGAAAATGCTTCGATTGTGGAACGTAGACGAGGAAAGCGAGCAGAATGAGCAGGTGCAGCCACCAGAAAAGGTAGAACAGCGCTTGCGCCGCCGCGACGGGCAGGTGTGGGAACAATCTTGCGATTACGGAGGATACCGGAGCATAGCCCGAGTAGTCGAGGTCAAGCCAGAGACGCTCGAAGCCGAGCGACAGCAGCACGGACAGCATGAGGGAGAAAATAAAATAGAGGACAAGGCCCGGCTTCCACCCGCGTTTTAGTCGGCTCAGCTTCTCTCCGTAGCGTCGGTAAGCGGCGTAGCCCATCGCGACGAGAATGAGCAGCACCGTAATTTCCTGGATCAGACCGAACAGTTCGTAGGCCGGAAGCGGCAGATGGCCGCCTGCGGTCAGCCCTTTTACGATTAAATCGATCGCCCCGAACTGCAGCACGATAAACCCGTAAAACACAACGAAATGCATCAGGCCGCTGCGAAGATCCTTGAACAGTTTTTTCTGACCGAACACCTGCGAGAGGAACGTCCCCGTTCCATCTCTGCCTCGCACCTTAAATTCCGTCGCCTGCCCCAGCTTCACATACAAAACTCTGCGGTACACCGCTTTTCCGAACAAGTAGCAGCCGTACCCAACCGCGGCAACAAACAACAGCCAATTCGCCGTCTGCCATCCCATCGGCATTCGCCCCCCTTTCCGCCGCTTTTTCTCATGATATGGCCGGTAGGCGAATAAAATGAATGAGGCTTCATTCAGCAAAACGATTTTTGGCCATCGGGGTGCGTGCAATGACGGGACCTAAACGGAAAAAATACAGCCTCATCCTCGACGCCGCCGAAAAGGTGATCGCAGGCAGCGGATACCACGGCGCGCAGGTGTCGCGAATTGCCAGGGAAGCGGGGGTGGCCGACGGTACGGTCTACTTGTATTTCAAAAATAAGGAGGATATTCTCATCTCCTTGTTCCGGGAGCGGCTCGGCGATCTCGTCCGACTGTTCCACGCCAGCATTCGCGAGACGCATACGGCTGCCGAGGCTTTGCGCATCGTATGCGAAATTCATTTTGCCATGCTAGAGCGGCAAGCCGATTTCGCCCACGTCACCCAGATCGAGCTGCGCCAGAGTTCCCCGGAGCTTCGCAGCGCCATCGGACTGACCGTTAAACCTTATATCGCGCTAATCGAGAGCATCGTGAGAAAAGGAATCGAGGAGCAAACGTTCCGCGCCGACCTGGACACGAAGCTGACCCGCCTGCTCCTCTTCGGAGCGATGGACCAGGTCGTCACCTCTTGGGTGATCTCGGGACGGAAGTACTCTTTGTCGGGACAGGTGGACAAAACGGTGGACTTCTTTTTGCGTGGCTTGCAGGGGTAATTAGAAAGTGGTGACGGAGGCGCGATTAGGTCGTGGGGCGGTCTTATTTGCCTCAGTCCGGGAGCGGGAGCGCGATTAGGTCCGTGGGGCGGTCTTATTGGTCTCAGTCTGGTGACGGAGGCGCGATTAGGTCCGTGGGGCGGTCTTATTTGTCTCAGTCTGGTGGCGGGAGCGCGATTAGGTCCGTGGGGCGGTCTTATTTGTCTCAGTCTG
>Ga0160454_100317_pt1 | contig 36549 bp, 27 predicted proteins | sample HID1971M_E6MG_FD_108218 | JGI IMG/M metagenome (GOLD analysis project Ga0160454, IMG submission 108218) | Enriched millipede-associated microbial communities from UW Madison campus, WI, USA - HID1971M_E6 MG | ecosystem: Host-associated > Arthropoda: Insects > Digestive system > Unclassified ... | reverse complement strand
GGTTGGACGCTCTAAGCTTGGCCTACACGCTTGCAGTCGCGTAACATCGCGGTTGGACGCTCTAAGCTTGGCCTACACGCTTGCAGTCGCGTAACATCGCGGTTGGACGCTCTAAGCTTGGCCAGTCGTCTTACGCATCTCCAGGCTAATTCATTACGTTATTTAGGGATCGCTCTTCTAGTTAATAGTCTACAGGAAATCGGCCGCTCTTCCAACCTGGGAACTAGAACTAATTTAGCCTCGTTGGCCCGGCCGTTGACGTTAGTCTGATTATAGACGAAACTCCACCGACGAAGCCGCTTCGCCGGCGGAGTTTGCTTGCCCTCATTCTACTATCCGATTTAATCTTGAATCCCCGTGACGATTCCATCATCTAAATAAATGTATCCTTTATAGTCGTACACCCACTGCTCTCTGACTCCGTTTTTCGTCTCCGTCCGATTAATATCGTCCGGGTGCCCCCAAGTCGATTGTTTAACCTCCTCCTTGGTCATTCCGATTGCCGGAGCCGACTTCAGACTTGGCAGATCGGTCGAGGAACTTATTTTCTTCATGATTGTAGGCCCAAATGAATCGCTCCTCTCCACGAGTTCGTCGTTGTTCAGTTCGTAACTATAACTATCATAAATATAAATTTTATTATCCTTTAACGTTGCTTTGGCACGTAAAATCGATTCATCTCTGCTGACGGAGTAAATTGTGCCGACTTGCCAACCGGAAAATATGACGGTCTGGTAGCCCTTTTCATCCTGCCAAGTTCCCGAAAATTTAAGCATCGTTTCTGTGTTTTTCAAATATTCTTTGGCTTCCTTATAATCCTGATTCTTCTCAAATAAAACTTTCGCATGGCGGAAGCTTCCGTTTTTATACTGGGCGACTCCGTAAGCATAATTCGCCTTTACGAGCAGTTCGTCGGCTTTTTCGTAATCGTCCAGCTTTTCGAGAATGGACACCGCTTCTTTATATTTTTGCGAATAATAATAAGTTTGCGCTTGTAAAAACTTGGTTTCAAGAAGCATCTGTTCACTATCGGAATATGTGCCTAACTCTTCGAATATTTCTATCGCTTCTTCGAAATTGTCGTCTCTCATGTATTCTGATGCGAATTCGTATTTGCTTTCCAACCTTTTTTGCGGTGCATCTTTAAAACTCTTCAACTCGGAGAAACTATCAATGGCTATCGCAAACTCTTTATTTTCCAGCTGCGATAATGCCTGATTGTACTTAATGTAAGGCTGCGCCAACTGATACGCACCGAACCCGGCTGCTACGATCAGAATGAACGCTGAAGCGATAAATATTTTTTTCTTTTTTCCTCCCCGTTTTTGGGTCGGCGCATCCTCCTTTACTGTCTCTTGGATTTGCTTAGCTGCGGGTTGTTGTTCTATTTTCTCCCCGCAATGATTACAAAAAAGACTCCCGTCAGCAATTTCCTTCTTGCATTGAGTACAGATCATATTGTCCCCCTATGATTTTTACCAATATACTTCCGGTCACATCATTTCATAAGCAATGTCTTCTGTCTTCTTGAACCTCCCCGTCTTGAATGCAGCATGTTTCACGATTAATTCCTTGTTCTTGATTTCAAAAGTAAAACCTTCGCCTGAGAGATTGCCGTTTTTTAAAGACAATCGAACATAGTTTGGTTTGGCGGAGCCTTCTTTTTCTACCCTCGCCCACCACTGGTAAAACAGAACTCGTTCTGTTCGATCCTCATTTTCCCATACCCCTGAAAATTCAATCATCATTTGTGTATACTTCACATATTTCCGGCTCAACTCATCGTTTGCAGCTCTCGACAGCAGCAGATTCGCATGATGAAATTTGCCTTCTTTATATTGGTCAATTCCGTAAGCGGAATTCACTTTTTTGAGGAACGTCACTGCCTCTCTATGATCCTGCAGCTCCTTGAGAACATCGATAGCTTTCGTATATTCTTTTGCGGAAAAATGGCGCTTGCTTATGTTGAATTTTGCTTGGTAGAGCAGCTCCTCGCTGTCCGAATAACTTCCGAGCTCTTCGTATGCCTGCGCGGCGTTCTCATAATTTTCCGCTTTCATTTGCCGGGCGGCCCTCTGGTATTTCCTTTCCAAGCTACCCTGCAAGGAAAGCTGCAGCTCGATCGTATCCCGAAACTTCCAGAAGGATTCCTTAACGCTTACATTTTCCGATTCGGTATATTTATTCACCCACATAATAACAATAAAGACCGCGGTCGCAAGCAACAGCAAATTTCTTCCTAATCCTCCCGGCTTGGAGGAAACGGGAGCGGTTTTCTCGTAGCTGTTCACTTCTTCGCTGCGATTTGTCTCGTCTTCCTCTTCTTCGCGACCTGTCTCCTCTTCCTCTTCCTCTACTTCGAGGCCTGTCTCTTCTTCCGCTGACGCTCCCGGCTCCTCTATCCGCATTCCGCACAAGCGGCAATAGAGATCCCTCTCGGTCACGGGCTGTCCGCACTGGACGCAATTCATCGCATGTCCCCCTATTCAAACAACTATAGAGTATCATGCTCTCCCAAATTCAGGCAATAAGCATCTCCGCTGACGACTTTGTCGGGATCGAAGGAAAAAGTTCAAGCCGGCGGATAGGCCGCCGGCTTGTTCGTTGTGGATATGCGCAAATGGGATTATTCCTGAAAATTGACGTCCCGTTAGAGGTTAGCGTCCCAGCTTTTCCTCCAAGTAGGCCCGAACCTCATCCCGCAAGTCCGGACGATCAAGCGCAAAATCGATAATCGTCTTCAAGTAGCCGAGCTTCTCCCCCGTGTCGTACCGAGTCCCCTCGAACTTGTACGCATAGACGGACTCGTCGTGCATCAGACGGTAGATCGCATCGGTCAATTGGATTTCTCCTCCGGCCCCGACGTCCTGGTGCTCCAAAATATCAAAAATCGCAGGCGTTAAAATATAGCGCCCGATAATAGCCACGTTCGACGGTGCGTACCCCGGTGCGGGTTTCTCCACGACCCCGCGGACTTTCATAATCCGTCCCCCGTCGCCTCCGGACGGATCGGGATCGACGATGCCGTAGCGGGACACCTCTGCGTCCGGCACTTTCTTCACGGCGAGTACCGAGCCCTGAACCTGATCGTACACGTCAATCATTTGCCGCAGACACGGCACTTCCGACTGGACGATGTCGTCACCGAGCAGTACGGCGAACGGCTCGTTCCCGATAAACTTGCGAGCGCACCAGATCGCGTGTCCAAGCCCTCTCGGCTCCTTCTGGCGAATATAATGAATATCAATCAACTCGGACGGCTTCTGAACCTCCGACAACAGGTCCAGCTTGCCCTTGCTCAGCAAATTGTGCTCCAACTCGAACGAGCTGTCGAAATGATCCTCGATAGCGCGCTTGCCTTTCCCGGTCACGATCAGAATATCCTCGATGCCTGCGGCAACCGCTTCCTCGACAATATACTGAATTCCGGGTTTATCGATAATCGGCAGCATTTCTTTCGGCATCGCCTTCGTCGCCGGAAGGAAACGCGTTCCCAGTCCCGCCGCCGGAATAATCGCCTTGCGAATTTTCATCTTGCAGGCATCCTCTCTACAATTACATTGCGAGCTCGCCCGCCCTGCGAGAGGACGGCCCTGGAATGGATGGCAGCCGTCCGACCCCGATGCAGACAACTCCCTGCGCATTCAGGCTCTCGGCGTCCAAGATATTCCTTCCATCCATAATTATAGGCCGATTCATCCAACTTTTAAAGTTATCTGCCTGAATATGCCTGAACTCGCTCCAGCCAGTGACGACAATGGCAGCGTCTGCGCCGCAAAGCGCCTCCTCCGCGGATGCGCAGATCGCGACCGAAGCAGGCAGCACGGAACGGGCCGCAGCGGCGGCTTCCGGATCGTATGCCGTTAGTACGATGCCGGGATGGCGGCGGCTCAGCTCCGCGATGAGGCGCAGTGACGGCGCGTCCCTCATATCGTCGGTTCCCGGCTTGCAGGAAAGACCAAGTAGAGCCACCTTGCGGCGGGCCGGGTCGGACAGCGCCGCTTCCAGCTTGCGCACCATGCGCAGCGGCAGCATTGCGTTAGCGCGAACTGCGGCCTCCACTAGCGTCTGGGGAGCTCCCGCATCGTCGGCCATGCGGACAAGCGCGTGGGAATCGCGCGGCATGCTGGAGCCGCCGAAGCCGAGACCCGCCTCCAGAAAATACGGCCCGATCCTCGGATCGAGTCCAAGCGATTGCGCCACCAAAGGGTAGTCTGCTCCGACCTGCTCTGCGAATGCGGCCATTTCGTTCGCGAACGAGATTTTGACCGCCAGGCAGGCGTTGGCGGCCAGCTTAGCCAGCTCGGCGCTTCTGCGATCTACCGCAATAATCGGCCCCGGAAGTCTGCGATGAAGCTGCGTAAGCCGATCCGCCGCTTCAGGGGTAGCCGTCCCGATCACAATCCGCGCCGGCTCGAAAAAGTCGCGAACCGCGTTGCCCTCCCGCATGAATTCCGGGATGGACACCACTTCCACCGCGCAGCTTGCCGGCAGCCGGCCGCGCAGACGCGACTCAGCCCTCTCCGCGGTACCGACCGGCACGGTGCTGGCGATGGCGATCAGCCTCGGGCGGTCGCCATCGGCCGGCCATGCCTCGATGCGGTCGATCACCTTCCAGAGCGCGGCTAGCGACATATCGCCGCGCTCGTCCGCAGGCGTAGCGACGGCAATAAACAGCAGCTCCGCCTCGTTCATAACTGCCGACGGATCGTTACCGAAGCTTAGCCGTCCGGCAGCAAAATTCCGCAGTACAAGCGATTCCAACCCCGGCTCTCGATAGGGAACGATTCCCTGCGACAACTGCGCGATCTTCCCTGAATCGCCGTCCACGCATCGCACTGTATGTCCGAGCTCCGCAAACCCCGCACTCATCGTCAATCCGGCCGCGCCCGCTCCCACAATCGCCATTTTCATCATGCGAACCTCCTCTATGTCCAGGGACTGTCCCATAGGCAGAGTTGCTTGAGATAATCGACAGACAAAAGAAGGGGAATGTACCTCCCGGAGACTGCCTCATACGCTCCTGAAATCACCTTATGACGGGTTTACCTATTCAGATTTCAGGAGTGTATAGCATCGGAGGGAGGTACATATCCCTGGCACCTTGGTCTTCGATTATCTTTCAACTTGATTGGCCTATGAGACAGACCCGATACTGACTTGAACCGATTGTAGCATCGGAATGAAAACGAGAATGCGCGATTGTGTTAGCAGAGTGTAAATTATGCGCAAAACCCCGCCCCCGCAGCGAGCGGGAACGGGGCCTGGTCATGCCGTTTATTTCACCAGTTGACCTCTAGTAACGCCCAACTGATTGATCGCTTTAAGCTTGCGCCAAACCTCGGTGCCGGAGATACGGCCGTCGATGGCCGCGCGGTAGAGGGTGAGCACCTCGTGCACCTTGTCGGCGCTCTCTTCGAGAAACTCGACGCGATAGGAGCTTACGCCCAGCTCCATGAACAGGTCCAAGTACTCCGAGCCGGACTGCTCGATTGCGTTGTATACCGTATTGCGGCAGCCCTCGTCCACGCGCACCGGATGGGACATGCCGATCCGGTCCTGCAGCGACGCCCGCTTCTCTTCGCACGGACGGCCGCAGTTCGTGTAGTTCGTGCCTTCGCTCATGAACGTGCAGTAGACGCAATGCTCGGTATGGAACATCGGCATATGCTGGTGAATGACGACCTCCAGACGGGATGTGTCCGCCCGGCGCAGCATATCGACCATCTGCTGAATGTTCAAATCGTAGGAAGGCGTCACCCAGTCCAAGCCCGCTTCGCGGAAAAGATTGACCGTCTTATGGTTCGCCACGTTCAGCGAGAAGTCGCCGATCAGCAGCGGATGCTCCTGCCCCGGATTCTCCATGCGATTCTTCAAATAGTAGTACAGCGCCCCGGTGTTGCGTACAAGCACGGCATCCGGCTTCAGGTTGAGAATGTTGCGATGGTAGCCGTTCTCGCCCGGCATATGAATGCGCGGCGTTACCAACGCAATTCTCTTGCCCGCCTCGCGGCACACTCGAATCGCATCCGGGAACTGCTTAATAAATTCGAAGTCGGCGTAGATCAGTTCGACCTCCGTCTTCGCCACCGCTTTGACCTGTTCCAGCGTCCGACACAGCGCGGTCAGCTTCACCTCGCTTGGCTTCACGCTGACATCGACCGCATCGGAATCGAACGCATCGGCAAACTCGTCGATTTGCCGCTTCACATATTGCGGCGGCAGCTCCCGCATCGCCTCAAGCTGCTCGACGGCTTCGCGGCGCATCCGGTTCAGCTCGCTCTTGGGCACGATGACGTCGCCCTTCAGTCCGACTTCGAGCTGGTCCAGACGGTACAGAGAGCCGCCCAGCCGGCCCAACTGCTCGCTCAGCACCTCATGTCCGAGCGGCCGCTTCTCCGCGCGTTCCAACGGCATTTCCGACTCTACGGCCACGGTCGTTCCCTTGCCCGTATCCGTCCAAATCGTTCTAAGCGGCACGCCCTCCTGTCCGAATACCGAGACGGCCAGCGGGAACGTGCGATACGGTTTCTCCGTCTCGAAGCTGGCGCGCAAACGGCGATCCAATGCAGGATCGCTTGTCTTCCAGATCCGGTCGCCCTCGTGCACGCGGTTGAGGTCGATGTCGTTGCGTCCCGGCACGATCTCGATTCGCAGCCCTTCCGCCGCTTCTCCCTCCAGCTTGGCTCCGGACACCCGCACGTCGTAGACGCGTCCGCCTTCTTCCTTCTTCGTCGGATCGCCCGCATCGAAAACGATGCCGTCGCCGCGTTTCAGCGGAGCTTCCAGCTTGCAGATCACCGCGTCGCGCAATATTTTCTCGACTTTGCCCAGATAGACGCCGCGGCTCTTCGGGAACGTTCCTTCCACAAGCTGCTTGTTGTTCGTCCCTTCCAGAAAACCGTGCGTAAAGCCGCGCGAGAAGCTCTGCTGCAGCTCCCGGACCTCCTCCTTCGAAGGCCCGTTCTCGTCTCCGGCGAAATATTTATCAATCTCTTTAGTGTACTTGCTGACGACGTTAGCCACATACTCGGGGCTCTTCAGCCGCCCTTCGATCTTAAACGAGGCGACGCCAGCCTCGATCAGTTCCGGCACGATGTCGATCGCGGCCAGATCTTTCGGAGACAGCAAATACGCAATGTCGCCCATCGGCTGCTGTACGCCGTCAACCATCAGATCATACGGCAGTCGGCACGCCTGTGCGCATTCGCCGCGGTTCGCCGAACGTCCGCCCCAGACCTCGGAAGTGAGACACTGTCCCGAGTAGGAGACGCACAGAGCGCCGTGCACGAACACCTCCATCGGCAGCTTCGCCTGCTCGCCGATTTTCTGAATTTGCTTCAGATTGTTCTCCCGGCCGAGCACAACCCGTTCCATCGCGAACGGCTTCGTGAATTCGACCGCCTCGGGCGACGTAATCGTCATCTGGGTCGAACCGTGGATCGGAAAATCGGGCGAAATCTCGCGGATCATTTTCACCAGGCCCAAATCCTGAACGATCACCGCATCCACTCCGGCGTCGATGCACGCTTCGATCAGCTTGCGCGCTTCCGGCAGCTCGTCCTCGAAGACGAGAATATTAAAGGTAAGAAAACCTTTTACCCCGTACTTGTGCAGAAACGCCATAATCTCCGGCAGCTCGTTCATCTGAAAATTGTGCGCCCGCGCCCGCGCGTTAAACTTCTCCACGCCGAAAAACACGGCGTCGGCCCCATTGGCCACCGCAGCCCGCATACACTCCCAATCTCCGGCCGGGGCCAGCAATTCGATATCTTCACGCCGCAAATCGGCTTTGTCCACCATGTTGTACCATCCTCCAAACCGCTCCGGACGAGCGGTATTCGCTGATCTCATTATTGCGCTTTACGACCGACCAGGTCAAGGAAATTGGGTTTCCAGCCTCTCCATAACCAAAGAGGCCGCCCCTCGTCGACTCCACGGGAGCGACAGGGCAGCCTCTCTTATTCTTGACTCCGATTTAACGAGTAAATGCGAACGTGCTGAGCGCCGCCTCCATGTTTTTCACATTAAAGTCGCTGGCGTTGGCCAAATAGTAGAACCCCCATACGTTGTACACTTTGTCGCCCTTCAGCACGAAATAATTCGTAATCCGATACGGAGTGCTGTCTTTATTGTTGGTCTTATCCTCGAAGACGACCTTCTTGGCGGTAAATCCGGCGAATTGGACGGTTGTGTTCTCGATGATTTTGATCTTGGAATTTTTCCCGGAAAGCTCTTTATAATAATCATCAATCGTCGATGTGAGCTCGCTGAATGTAACCGATTCGTCCTCCCAATAATTTACGCCTGCCCCGACCCCGGTCGTGGTGTACTCCATCTCGGTCTCTTCCAGGCTTTTCTTATCCCCTGTCCAATACTGCGGAAGCGTGATCCGATAACCGTATTTCTCGCTCGTTCTCGTCACGACGGCGCTGCGATCGATATTGTCCAATTCGTCGGCGAGTTCGCCAAAATTGCTCTCTACCGTCGCAAAATCAGCCTTCATGGAGCGAAGTACGTTATCCAACAAGTTGGACTGGGCGGCCGGGGAATCCTTCGGATAGGCTAGCTCTGTATAATAGCGGTACTCCCCCTCGATCGCGAAAATCTCGTACTCCTCCCACCACTTCTCCGTATCCCAGGAATAAGCAAGCTTCATCAACTTGGCGGACACGCCGTTCCAGACGACGTTTTTGATTTCCGGCTCCTTCCGGAAAGCCGTCGCGAAAGTCTGTTCGAAGCGAGCTTGCTTACGCTTAATCCACTCATCCAGCGTATCCCCCGGAACAAGAGAGGTGACGTCTAGGTACAGATACCCGCTATCCTCCAAGTAAAACCACGGTATGGAGGCTTCCGTGTCGGTCTTCCACTCTTTGGGAAGCTTGACGCTGAGCCCGTAATCCTCGTCGGCAAACGTCTTGAAGCCGTTGACGATCTGCGTCAAATCTTTGACCGAAACGTCCGAGCGGTTAAAGGCAGCGCGGAAGCTATCCAGCAATCCGGTGGATTTCGCCAGCTCCTGGGCCGTCTTCGCCTTCTTGCCGAAAATGACGATATACAAAGAGTCGTTGGCTTGGATTCCCCGATATTCGAAGAAGAACCCTCCCTTATTCTTCGTGGTCACCCGCTCGTAGGCTGCGGCTCCGCTTCCGACCGTCTTTTTATCGACGACTTTCTCTCCCTCGTCGAAGTAGCCGTAGATCGTATTCCGCGTTTCTTCCATCGTCAGCTTGTCCTTCGCTTCCTCGACGATAACAGCCAAGTAGTATTCCTTCTTCACATCCTCGAATACGACGATATCGCCGTCCTGCGTCTGCGAGCTCATCGTCAAACCGGTCGGATAATTCATCGACCAGCCGTAATAGCTATCTCCGATCTTGGATTTGCCGGCATCGGTGTCGATGTTCTTGCCTCCGGCGCTCTTGTCGTTGACGGACACAAACTTCAGCACGAGCTCCTGAGTCGCCGCATCTTTCGCCAACGTCGCCTCGAAGCTCTTGGCGATAATCGACAGCGGAACCATCGTGACTCCCTGTTTGCTGGCCGGAGCGACCGGAAGCGTCGTTTTCTTCCCGTCGATCGTTGCGTCTTTGCTGCCCAGAGTAACTACGATTGTATGAGTGCCGTAAGTGAGCTTAATAATTTTGTTGTTCGTCAGTTGAACCTTAGCTCCGAATCCTTTCTTATTCGTAAACACGCTGAGAGGAACCATAACGGTACCGGATTCTTGATACGGAGGTTGAATAGATACGGACTCTCCGTTGATTTTCATCTGTTTGCTGCCGACCTTCAGACGGATTTCCGTCTTGCCCGGAGCCTCGTCCGCATAAGCCGGAATGGCGCTTACCGCCAACAGTACGACCGTCAGCAGGAGCATAACGAAGCCTTTTCCTTTATGAAGCATAAATAAATGAACCCCTCTCCACCTTAACGTCCCTAAATGTTAATGCCCCGAATATTCGGACAAAACCAGCTTGCGAGTCACCAAGTCTCCGTCGGACAGCAGCGTCACGTTGACGGTCTGACCTGGAAGAAACGCCTTCAGCAGCTCGTTCAGCTCGACGTTCGTCGAGACTTGTTTCCCGTTCACGGAATAGAGCTGATCCCCGGCGGAAATGCCGACTTTCCTCGCATTCGGCGAAGCGGCTTCGAGCACGGTCATCGGCTCCTCCGTAGGCAGCCCAACGACGGCCGACCAGCTCTCTTCCAGCTCCAAGCCAAGAGAGGCCCGCTTCACTTTGCCGTATTTATCGAAATGATCCAGCACGTATCGCACCGTATCCGCTGGAATGGCGAAGCCCATACTATCGATATCGACATCGACGAACTTCATCGAGTTAATGCCGACGACCTCTCCTTTCAAATTCACGAGCGGACCGCCGCTATTGCCCGGATTAATCGCCGCATCCGTCTGCAGCAAATTATAATCGGAAGAGACCGAGCGGTTCATCCCGCTGATCACGCCCACGGTGGCCGTATTGCGCAGCGAGAAGGAGACGGGCGTTCCAATCGCGATTACCGTTTCTCCCACCTCCACCTTCAGCGGAGCCGCGGCAAGCTTGGCAGGCTTGAAGCCCTTCGCATTGATCTTCACCAGAGCCAGGTCGCTTGCCGGATCGATCTGCTTGCGGGTTCCGGTATATTCCTTGCCGTCGGACGTGACGACAACGATTCGCTCCATATCCTGAACGACGTGCGCATTCGTCACAATCCATCCGTCGCTCTTGACGAATACGCCCGTTCCGTGGGATAGCGCGAACCGGCTCGCGTTTTTCTCGTCCGCCGGTTTTCCGATGATCGCCACGACCGAAGGCGATACTTTCTTGATCACGTCGGGTACGAGAGAGGCTTTCACATACAACTCGCCGTCAATGACCCGAGTCGACGGCCCTTCCTTACTCCCCGCAGCAATAACGCCGCTCGTTGACATCGTCAAAGCCAACAGCGCCGTCGCCAGCATCATGACGACTTTCCGTTGCCGATTTCCTCTCAACAACTTCCTCTCCCAACTTTTTCAAATAAACAGATTTACTTTATCATAGATTCCAGCGAATGGAAATGAAAAAATACATACGTCGAAACGTTGCACGAAATCACAAAAAAACAAGCCCAAAGCTCCGCAGCCTAGGCTTGTTTATGTATCGCGGTATTTTCCTTACCAGCCGCTGATCATCTTGAAATCAGCCGCAAGGAATACGAGAAGACAGACCGTTCCAAATCCGATTGCAAGCATGTTTTTACGAGGCCTCTGCATCAGCAGACGCACTAAACCGATTGCAATGAGAACCGTGAAAATCAACATGAAAATGTCGAAATGCGAGTATGTGCTCTCCACAGCTTCCGTTGCCGCTTCGGCTAGAAACATAAAGGGGACCTCCTTTATCTGACCTAATGAACCCATCTTTATCTATGTTATCTTCTGAGCGTCCTCGTTGCAAGTCCAATATTGGTCTCGTAACAACTTTGTCACACATTTCGAGCCCCGGCTCGACCGACCTGCGTTAGGGTTAGTATCCGTAAGACAGAAGGATCGTATTCCAAAATCCGGTTGGGTGATAAATGATTTGCACCCGCGTTCGGATTCCAAAGAATGGGAAGTGTCGTTTTGTCCATACTAATGGAGAATCCAAGAAAGGGGCGAACACGACATGAAACGTTATTTGCACGCTTTGCTGACCTTTACCGCGCTGGCCCTCGCCATCCCGGCGGTTGCTTCCGCCCATCCGGACGGTCATCACCACCACGATCACCAGCACCCGGCCCGGCCGAACATCGATTGGAGCGCGATGCCTGCCGATATTCAAGCGTTAAAGACCCAGCTCGATCAAATTAAAACGGAGCAGAAAAGCTTGTTCCAACAGATGAAATCCCAGAACGAGCAGATCAGGGAAGCTGGAAAGGCACTGTCGAAGGACAAGCGCAAATCGCTCAAGCAACCTGCCAAGCAGCTGATCGAGAAAATGAAAGCCTCCAAAGAAGCGATCCGCGAAATGCGCGATCTTAAGCGTGAATCATGGAGCAGTTTCCATGAGAATGCCGAGAAGAAGCAGTGGGCTGCCGCCAAAACCGATATGGAAACGATTGTGAAGCAGAAGCGGCAAATTATCGAGAAGCAGCAAAATATCGTTAGGCTGCAGAAGCAGCTGATTACTTTGATTGGCCCTTCGGCTCAATCCTAGATTACGGGCGCCCCACTACCTGAAGATCACGCAGTGATCGGCCGCGATGGGGCCAGGCGGTGCGGGCGTCTTTCTTATTCATAGGGAGATCGCCCGTCCAAAATGGCTCTTGCCAGCTGCGTTCGGTTTTTAAGGCCGTATTTGGACAGCATCGCGTTGACATGCTTCTTCACCGCCGCTTCGCTGACGAACAAAGCGGCTGCAATATCCGAATTGCTCAGCCCTTGGGTGAGCAAGCTTGCGACCTCCTTCTCCCGCGGAGTTAGCGCCGCCATAATCGCTTCAATCGTTCGTGGAATCTCCTCTGCTGCTTCCGCTTTAGCCGCGGCCCCTGCATCCGCATTGGGGCCTTCTATGAGAGCGCCCCTTTGCGGCACCATTTTGCGTAAATAATCCTTCAATCGATTGCCGCGGGTATCAATCTCGTAGACGTAGGCCGGATATGACTCCCCGTATGCTGGATGACTTGGGACATCCGCGCATTCAAAGCCGAGCCCCTCGCAAGCATGCCGGAAATAAGCCAACGGGGGCGGCGATTGCAAAACAAGTCCCCCCTCGGCGATTTTCTCGAAAATGGCCTGCACGATTGCGCTCCTCAGACTCTCGTCCTCCAAATCGACGACATCCATGGCATAAACAAACCATCCTGTGGGATAGCGCTCGCTTCCTTCCGAAAGAATCGTCTCTCGTGTCTCGAAGTACATGCGGGATAAAGGGGCCGAGCGAAGAAAAGCGGCTGTTCCTCCATGGATGGGAACGATGGCGAATAAGCCAAGAACATTCCCTTCCTTCGAACGCACCAGCCGCACCGAATCGGGACCGGTTCTCAGAAGCTCGTTAAGCGGTAAAGCGGATAGCCGGAGCAGGCTCTCCTCCGCCGACATCTCGAACCGAAACAGCGCGCCCGTCTGGGGATCGGAGCAGCGGATACGCTGCGGCTTCGCCGTTCGCAGCCGTTCTTCGATATAGGTCTCCGCATCTGCATAGTTGGCGGAATCAATCGGCTCGAGATAATGACCGCAGTCCCTGGAATGACGCAGATGAGCCCGAAGCACCGGGCTTGAGGAAAAACGCATCAGTTGGTCAATCTCCCAGCCTTTTCCCCGCCTTGTGTGCGCTTGATCCAGCAATCGATTGTAGTGTGCGATCGTCTTGTCCGCGTATTCCGCAAACCGAGACGGCATTCTCGTCTTGAACGATGCTCGAAGCGTCTCCCAAACAAGTTCGGTCAATTGCCAGCCTCTGGGGGTCCTGTTCGTAAAAGACAAGCCGATTAACCGATCGAACTCGGCGTCGGAAACGCTGCGCCCGAGCAGTTCGCCAAGCTGCTCCTGATGGAAGCTTCTCGGCACGCTGGCGGCATATAGCAGCTCCCGCAAGGCGTTATCCGGCGCTTCGCCCAGCCATTGACGGACGCACTCCTCCGGCGGTTCCGGATTGGCGGCCGTATCTCGTGACAACACCGTCTCTCCGCGCGAACCATCAAGCGAGAGATTGAGCGACAACGGATGTCCCAACGTTCTTAGCCAGATCTCGTCGAGCTGCCGCTCGTCCGTGACTCCCCGTTGACATAAATAGCCTCGGACGACCTCATAATCCAGCTCTTTCAGCGGTAATTTGACGACGATGCTGCTCCATACGGCCGAACGGCGCCACGGCCCCTCCAAAGAATGTCTCCCGGCAATTACCGTCAAAACGTTGGCATCAAGCCCTGGCAGCAGCTTCTCTCTAATCCGATGATCCAAACTGCCCATTGTCTCGAAACCGTCTATCAATAGCACAACCTTTTGTTCACGAGCTTTATCGTTAATCGCGTTAATGCAGGCTGGGATGTCAGGGATCTCCACACTCTCGCCCAATGCTTGCAACAGCAAGCCGCAGAAAACCTCCTCGCTGCCGAAAGCCTCCTTCGCATCCACATAGGCCGCACGCGTCCCAACCCGTTCCGCCAGCTTGCCGAAGCGGTTCAACAGAAAGGTTTTGCCGATGCCGGCCGTTCCGTGCAAATTCAGGATGCGCTCGCTTCGCTCCTCCAATCCTTGCAGCACCGTCGTGAAAACATGCTGTTCGAACTCCCGTCCGACGAAATGGTCGTCCATGAGCTTGTTCATTCGTTGTCCGAGCGTTTCACCCAAGTTCCGCACCTCCGCCGCTCCGATTTTTATCGAAAAGTATACTATCAATGTAACCGAAAGGATAGCCTCGATCTAGGTCCCGGCGTGGTATTTTGAAGAGGAATATCACTCGGGAGGAAATCGATATGAAGGAGTTAAAAAAGGAAGACCGGGTAACGGGCTCGGAAATTTTACTGCGGATGCTGCTGCTCGAAGGAGTCGAATGCGTCTTCGGTTATCCCGGCGGAGCCGTTCTTTATATTTATGACGCCATGCACGACAATCCGGACTTCCGCCACCTGCTGACTAGACACGAGCAAGGAGCGATCCACGCGGCGGACGGATATGCCCGCTCTACCGGGAAAATCGGAGTATGCCTCGCGACCTCCGGTCCCGGCGCTACCAATCTTGTAACAGGCATCGCAACTGCCCATATGGATTCGGTGCCATTGGTGATCGTCACCGGCAATGTCCCCTCCGACTTGATCGGTACGGATTCTTTTCAAGAAGCCGATATCGTCGGGATTACCCAACCGATTACGAAGCATAATTTTTTCGTGCGGCGGGTCGAGGATCTGGCGCGGACGATCCGGGAAGCGTTCCAGATCGCGGGTACAGGTCGCAAAGGCCCTGTGCTGATCGATATTCCCAAAGACGTCTCGGCTGCCCTGACGAAGTTCGTCTACCCGGAACGCCTGAGGTTGCGGAAAATAACCCCCTCCGAGCCCGCGGACGAGCTATCGACGCAGATGGTTCGGTTGATTGAGGCCATCCGCGCTTCGGAGCGGCCTGTACTATTGGCGGGAGGAGGCGTCGTCTATTCGGAAGCGGCCGACGAGCTGGACGAATTCGTTCGGGTTACGGGCATTCCCGTCGTCACTACCTTGCTCGGATTGGGGGGCTATTCCAGCGAATCGGAGCTATGGCTCGGCATGGGCGGAATGCATGGCGCCTATGCCGCGAACGAAGCTCTGATTCGGTGCGATCTGCTGATCTCTGTCGGAGCCCGTTTCGACGATCGGGTTACGATGAGGCTGGACGGGTTTGCGCCGAATGCCTTGATCGCGCACATCGACATCGATGCTGCGGAAATCGGCAAGCTTGTACCGACCGTCCTCCCGCTGCGAGGCGATGCAAAGGAAATTCTCGCCGACCTCAATCGCCGCATAGGTTCAGAGCTTCACCGTACTGCCGATGTCCGAGACTGGATCGATCTCCTGCTGCGTTATAAAAGGGAAATCCCGCTTAGCTATGAACACTCGGCGAGCATGCTGAAGCCCCAGTACGTCATCGAGATGATCTCGCGCACAACCGCAGGCGAAGCGATCGTAACGACGGACGTTGGCCAGCATCAAATGTGGACGGCCCAATTTTATCGCTTCAAGCGTCCGCGTTCCCTGATCACGTCGGGCGGGCTCGGCACAATGGGCTTCGGCTTCCCGTCCGCCATCGGCGCGCAAATCGGCAACCCGGATCGCATCGTCGTCTCTATCAACGGCGACGGAGGGATGCAGATGTGCGCCCAAGAGCTGGCCGTATGCGCCATTAACCGTATTCCCGTCAAAATCGTCGTCTTGAACAACGGTACGCTGGGCATGATCAAGCAGTGGCAGGAGCTGATCTACGACCGGCGGTACAGCCATATCGATCTGGACGGAAGTCCGGACTTCGTCAAACTGGCCGAAGCTTACGGAGTGGCTGCCGGGAGAGCAACGAGCAATGAGGAGGCGGAATCCGAGTGGCAAAAGGCGTTGGCCGAACCCGGCCCCTATCTCATAGACTTTGTCGTATCACGAGACGAACTCGTCTATCCGATGGTTCCTCAGGGAGCAAAACTGCAGGATATGATTCTAGGGAGGGAATGCCCATGACGGACAGGCATGCGATCTCCGTGCTCGTGCGCAACGATCCCGGTGTGCTCCAACGGGTGTCGGGATTGTTCTCCCGGCGCGGCTACAATATCGACAGCATCTCGGTCGGAGATTCCGGGCAGGAACATCTGTCCCGCATGACGGTTGGGGCCCCCGGACAGGAGCATCTGTCGCGCATGACGGTCGTTGCTCGCGGAGACGAGCCGCAAATCCGCCAAATCTGCAGCCAGCTCGGCAAGCTGCTCGATGTCGTCAAGGTCGAGCCCCTGTCCGGCAAACCGACGATCGAGAGGGAACTGCTGCTCGTCAAGCTGACAGCCGAGCCCGAGAAGAAGGCCGAGCTATTAAGCCTCATCGAGACGTTCCGCTCTTCGATCGTCGACGTCGCGCCGCGGACTCTCATCGTTCAAGCGGTCGGCGATCGCGACAAGAACGATGCCTTCCTCCGGCTTCTGCGCCCTTACGGCATTCTCGAAATCGCTCGTACCGGGGAAACGGCGATGCTTCGGGGGTGAAATTAAAAGGGAGTTATTCGGGTTGGACGCTGTTGGCGCCGCTGTAGAGCGCTGTTAGTTCAAACCGCTGAGTGGAATGTATACGCCTTGTTGATTGAAAGCGGAAAATCCGCTTTAAATTCGCTGCCGAGTCCTTTTTGGGCTAATTAAAGCGGGTTCTCCACCTTATTTTTCCCATTTTCCTTCTTTGGAGAAATTAAGTCGGATTTTCCGCTCTAAATCTGCGTAGAATTCTCTTTCGACAAAATCAGCGCGGATTTCCCGCTCTAAATTCTCGACACTCCCCTTCAACCGATGCAAACCACCAAAATTCAGCTATCTACCCCGAGAGAATATAAAGGAGCAGGCCGCGGGCCTGCTCCTTCTTAACATCTCATACAACGACGACTGCAGTGATCAAACCTTGGTCATAGCCGCTTCCGTACGAGCGCGATCCCGCTCCAGAACCGGGCCGAGATACTTGCCCGTATAGGACTTGTCGACGGCGGATACGTCCTCCGGCGTGCCGGTGGCGATAATCGTTCCGCCTCCGCTGCCGCCCTCCGGCCCCAGATCGACCAAATAATCCGCCGTCTTGATGACGTCCAGGTTATGCTCGATAACGAGTACGCTCTCCCCGGAATCGACGAGACGGTGCAGCACTTGAAGCAACCGATCGATGTCGTCGACGTGAAGCCCCGTCGTCGGCTCGTCCAAAATATACAGCGTCTTGCCCGTGCTCCGACGGTACAGTTCCGCTGCAAGCTTAACGCGCTGCGCCTCGCCGCCCGACAGCGTCGTCGCCGGTTGGCCAAGATCCATATAGCCGAGTCCGACGTCCATCAGCGTCTGCAGCTTGCGGTGAATGCGAGGAAGATTGACGAAAAACTCCGTCGCGTCCTCGATTGTCATCTCCAGCACTTCGGCAATATTCTTGCCCTTGTATTTCACTTCCAGCGTCTCGCGATTATAGCGCTTGCCTTTGCAGATTTCGCAAGGCACGTAGACGTCCGGCAAAAAGTGCATCTCGATCTTGATAATGCCGTCGCCCTTGCACGCTTCGCATCGGCCGCCCTTGACGTTAAAGCTAAAGCGGCCTTTCTTGTAGCCTCTCACCTTGGCTTCGTTCGTCATCGCGAACACGTCGCGGATGTCGTCGAAAACGCCTGTATACGTCGCCGGATTGGAGCGCGGCGTGCGACCGATCGGAGACTGGTCGATGTCGATGACCTTGTCCAGATGCTCCAGGCCGATAAATTCCTTGTACTGACCCGGTCGCGTCTTCGCCTTGTTCAAGTCGCGAGCCAACGTCTTGTACAGAATCTCGTTCACGAGCGTCGACTTGCCGGAGCCGGATACGCCGGTCACCGCCGTGAATACGCCGAGCGGGAACTTGGCGTTCAGATTCTTCAGGTTGTTCTCCTTCGCTCCCTTGATCTCCACCCATTTGCCATTCGGCTTGCGGCGGTTCAGAGGAACGGGGATGAACTTGCGGCCGCTCAGGTAAGCCCCGGTCAGCGAGCTCTCGTTCTCCATCACTTCCGACGGCGTGCCTTCGGCGATGACCTGTCCTCCGTGCTTGCCCGCTCCCGGCCCAATGTCGACGATCCAGTCGGCGGCCATCATCGTGTCCTCGTCATGCTCGACGACGATCAGCGTATTGCCAAGGTCGCGCATATGGTTCAGCGTCTGGATCAGCCGGTCGTTGTCCCGCTGATGCAGGCCGATGCTCGGCTCGTCCAGAATGTACAACACGCCCATCAGGCTGGAGCCGATCTGCGTCGCAAGCCGGATCCGCTGCGCTTCGCCGCCAGACAGCGTGCCGGCCGCGCGAGAGAGCGTCAAATATTCGAGACCGACGTTGACGAGGAAGCCCAGCCGGTTGTTGATCTCCTTGAGAATCAGGTTGGCGATCGACAGCTCCTTCTCGGTCAGATCGAGGCCGGAGAAGAAGCGCTGCGCTTCGCCGATGGACAGCGAGGTGACGTGAGCAATATTCTGCGCGCCCACCGTAACGGCTAGCACTTCCCGCTTCAAGCGCTGTCCGCGGCACTTGCCGCAAGGCTTGGCGGACATATACACTTCGATGAACTCGCGAATGCCTTCGGAGCCGGTCTCCCGGTAGCGGCGTTCCAGGTTGTGGACGACGCCCTCGAACGGCACCTGCGCATCGCGCGTATGGCCGAATTCGTTCTCGTAGCGGAAGCGGATGCGTTCTCCGCCCGTTCCGTACAGAATGATCTGCAAATGCTTGTCTTGCAGCTGTTCGATCGGCACGTCGGTCGGTATGCCGTAATGCGCGCACACCGCGTTCAGAAATTGCGGATAATAGTTGGAGGTGCTGCCCGCCCAGGCCTCGAACGCGCCCTCTTCGATGCTCTTGGAGCGATCGGGGACAAGCAATTCGGGATCGACGATCATCTTGACACCAAGCCCGTCGCACTCCGGACAAGCGCCGAAAGGCGAGTTGAAGGAGAACATGCGCGGAGCCAGCTCATCCATCGAGAAGCCGCACTCCGGACAAGCAAGATTGGAGTTGAACATCAGTTCTTCCTTATCGATAATGTCGACGAGAACTTGACCCCCGGACAGCTTCAGCGCCATCTCAAGCGAGTCGGCAAGCCGCGTCTGCACATCGTCCTTGACGACAATGCGGTCGACGACGACCTCGATCGAATGCTTCTTGTTCTTCTCCAGCTCGATCTTCTCGGAGAGATCGCGGATCTCTCCGTTGACGCGAACGCGCACGAAGCCCTGCTTCTGCACATCGGCCAGCAGCTTGGCGTGTTCGCCCTTGCGCCCCGATACGACAGGAGCCAGAATCTGCAGACGCGTCCGCTCGGGATATTCCATAATGCGGTCGACCATCTGCTCGACCGTCTGGGAAGTAATCTCGATGCCGTGATCCGGACAATGAGGCTTGCCGACACGGGCGTACATGAGACGCAAATAATCGTAAATCTCCGTGACCGTGCCTACGGTCGAACGGGGGTTGCGGCTCGTCGTCTTCTGGTCGATGGAAATCGCCGGAGACAAGCCGTCTATGGAATCGACGTCGGGCTTATCCATCTGCCCGAGAAACTGACGGGCGTAAGCGGACAAAGACTCGACATAGCGGCGCTGCCCTTCGGCGTAAATCGTGTCGAAGGCGAGCGAGGATTTGCCCGAGCCGGACAGCCCGGTTAGCACGACAAACTTGTCGCGCGGAATCGTAACGTCGATGTTCTTCAGGTTATGGGCGCGAGCGCCCTTAATGACGATCTGCTCGTTAGCCAAAACGAAAAAGCCCCTTTCGCGACAAGGCGGGGGCTGCTCTTCCAGCTTGACCGTCCGCAGTCGCACTCCGTATAGGAATGTACGTTCCCGTTAATTATACCGAACTGCGGGCGGCCTTGCAAATAGATTTGTATGGAAGGTCTACGAAAAGCTACATCGTAGCCTTCAGCTCAAGCAACGCGTCGCGGAGCTCTGCGGCGCGCTCGAACTGCAGGCTCTTCGCCGCTTCCTTCATCTCGAACTCCAGACGCTCGATGACAGAAGCGCGATCCTTCTTCGACAGCTTGCTGAGATCCTCCGCACCGGTCAGGAACGAGCTCTTCGTTTCTACGGCTTTGGTCGCTTCGATCAAGTCTCTGACTTTCTTGATGATCGTCTGAGGCGTAATGCCATGCTGTTCGTTGTAAGCCAGTTGAATGGCGCGGCGTCGCTCAGTCTCGCTGATTGCCCGCTCCATAGAATCGGTGATCCTGTCTCCATACATAATGACGCGGCCTTCCGCATTCCGCGCCGCACGGCCGATCGTCTGGATAAGCGATCGCTCCGAGCGTAGAAATCCTTCCTTATCGGCATCCAGAATCGACACCAGGCTGACCTCCGGCAAATCGAGTCCTTCCCGGAGAAGGTTGATACCAACAACGACGTCGAACGTTCCCAGTCGCAAATCGCGCAAAATCGCCATCCGCTCCAACGTCTTGATGTCCGAGTGCAAGTAGCGAACCTTGATGCCGACTTCCTTCATATAATCGGTCAGATCCTCGGACATCTTCTTCGTCAGCGTCGTTACCAGCACGCGCTCGTCCTTCGCGATCCGGTCGCGAATCTCTCCAAGCAGATCGTCGATCTGCCCCTTGGTCGGACGTACCTCTATAATCGGGTCGACCAGTCCCGTCGGACGGATGATCTGCTCGACGACGGTTGGACAGTGCTCCAGTTCGTAAGGTCCCGGCGTTGCGGAAACGTAGATCAACTGCTTCGCCTTCTGCTCGAATTCCTCGAAACGAAGCGGACGGTTATCCTTGGCCGACGGCAGGCGGAAGCCATGATCGACGAGCACCGACTTCCGGGCCTGGTCACCGTTGTACATCGCCCGCACCTGCGGCAGCGTAACGTGCGACTCGTCGATGACGACGACGAAGTCGTCCGGGAAAAAGTCCATCAGCGTGTACGGGGTAGCGCCGCGCTCGCGGAACGTCATCGGCCCCGAATAGTTCTCGATGCCGGAGCAAAAGCCCATCTCGGCCATCATCTCCAGATCGTACCGCGTGCGCTGCTCCAGCCGCTGCGCTTCAAGCAGCTTGCCCTGCTCTCTCAGCTCGGCCAGCCGTTCCTCCAGCTCGCGCTCGATGTTCACGAGCGCCCGCTTCATTTTCTCCTCGCCGGTAACGAAGTGAGACCCCGGGAAAATGACGACGTGCTCTCGTTCGCCCGTAATCTCGCCCGTCAGCACGTCGATCTCCGTGATCCGTTCAATCTCGTCCCCGAACATCTCGACGCGAATCGCCGAATCCCCCCGCGACACCGGGAAAATCTCAATCACATCGCCGCGCACGCGGAACGTGCCCCGGACGAAGTTGAGATCGTTGCGCTCGTACTGAATGTCGATCAACTTGTGCAAAATGGCGTTGCGAGACTTCTCCATCCCCACTCTCAGGCTGAGCCTGAGATCGCGGTACTCCTCGGGAGAACCGAGACCGTAAATGCAGGACACGCTCGCCACGATAATGACGTCGCGCCGCTCGAACAGCGCCGCCGTGGAGGAGTGACGCATCTTATCGATCTCGTCGTTGATGCTGGAATCCTTCTCGATATACGTATCGGTAGACGGTATATACGCCTCGGGCTGATAGTAATCATAATAACTGACGAAGTATTCCACCGAGTTCTCCGGGAAAAACTCCTTGAACTCGCTGCACAGCTGCATCGCCAGCGTCTTATTATGAGCGATCACGAGCGTCGGGCGGTTCACCTTCGCGATCGTCTGGGCGATCGTAAAAGTCTTCCCCGTCCCCGTCGCCCCGAGCAGCGTCTGATGCCTCTTGCCCGCCGCTATACCTTCCGCAAGCTGGCTGATCGCACCCGGCTGGTCGCCGGAAGGCGCGTACTCCGAAACCAGGTTAAACGGCTTATTCAACAATTCCGTATCGGCCATCCGTTATCGTTGCCCCTTTCCGCATCCGCAGCTGCACGTGATCGGTTCAATCCCGTTCTTCTCTGCGAATCGTTCGTTTATATCCGTTCCGTCAACAGAATGTGTGTTCCCATCTATTATATCGGTTTGTCGGCGAAGCGTCAAAAGAGCCCGCGCCCAAGACGGGGTCGGATTTTGGCGATTATGCAGCAAACTTTCGTCTTTTTATGATACGATATAACTAATTGAACATATTCGCTAAAAAATCGCCTTTCGAGCGTTCGGAGGCAGACTGGAGAGTGACGCATGGGTTTGTTTGATTTCATTAAAGGACAGTTCATAGAAGTCATCGAATGGCTCGACGATCGGGGGATTGTCGTCTATCGCTTCCCGGCCTACGACAACGCGATCAAGATGGGAGCAAAGCTCATCGTCCGCGAATCCCAAGCCGCTATTTTCGTTAACGAAGGGCAGATTGCCGACGTTTTCGGCCCTGGCACCTATACACTAAGCACGCAAAACATGCCTGTGCTTACAGCTCTTAAATCGTGGAAGCACGGCTTCAACTCCCCGTTCAAATCGGACGTTTATTTCGTGAACATGACCACCTTTACCGATCAAAAATGGGGCACGACAAACCCGGTCATTATGCGCGATCCCGAGTTCGGGATGATTCGGATGCGAGGCTTCGGCAATTATTCCTTCCGAGTGCAGGATCCCGTCATCTTTTTGCGCGATATTTTCGGAACGAAAAAGGAGTTCACGACCGCTGGCATCACCGGTTATCTGAAAGCGGTCGTCGTATCCGGAATCAGCGATCTCGTCGGCGAAGCGAAAATTCCGGTGCTCGACTTGGCGAGCTCCTACGACGAGCTCGGACGAATGACTGCGGAGAAGCTGCTGCCGAACTTTGCGGCGATCGGTCTTGCCCTGACGAACGTAACGATCGAAAACCTGTCGCTGCCGCCGGAAGTGGAGCAGATGATCGACCGCAAATCGTCGATGAACATCGCCGGCAACCTGGATCAATATATGAAGTATCAGACGGCCGAGGCGCTCCGCGAAGCCGCGAACAATCCGCACGGCGGCGCGGCGGGCGCAGGCGCGGAGTTGGGCGCGGGCATGGCGATGGGTCAGATGATGGGACAAATGTTCCAGCAGATGAACTCGGGCGGCGGCGCGGCGGGGGCAGCCGGGCAAGCTTCTGCAGGCCAGAGCTCGACGGGGCAAGGGGCGGCTTCGGGAGATGCGGGGCAGCAGGGGCAAGCTTCAGGCGGCAAGAAGTTCTGCTCCGAATGCGGAAGCCGGCTGAACGAGAACGCGAAATTCTGTTCCGATTGCGGAAGTAAACTTTAGCCGGAGGCGTCATTTGGATGAATAACGCTGCGACCGCGATTCGATTCCCGTGCCCAAGCTGCGCGGGTCCGATGGTATTCGATGCGGAAAGTCAAAACCTGAAATGCCAATATTGCGGAGCGAATAAGGAAATCGAGAAAATTCTCGACGAGCCCGTGGAGCATGCCTTCAACCGGCGCGACGAGAATCTGGATCGCCTGCAGGACTGGGGTGCGCAGCAACAGGCAATTCACTGCGAGACATGCGGCGGAGAGACGCTGATCCCGGCGGGGCAGACGACGTCCACCTGCGTCTTCTGCGGCTCCCCGAAGGTGCTAAGCCAAGAAAATGTACGCAGCATCCGCCCGGAATCCGTTATCCCTTTCCGGGTATCGCGCGATGAGGCGCTCACCTCGTTCGCCCGTTGGAAGAAAAAGAAATATTTTATGCCTAATCACTTCAAAAAAACCGATGTCGACTCCCAGTTGAACGGGATCTATATCCCCTACTGGACTTACGACACCGAGACGTATTCGGTTTACTCCGCAGAGGTTGGCATATATCACTACCGGACGGTAACCAAGACGAGGGTCGTCAACGGCAAAACCGAGACGTACACCGCCCAGGAGAGATACACCGTCTGGCATTCTACGCGAGGGGATTACGGCAGAAGCTTCGACGACATTCTCATCCCGGCTTCAGGGCACTATAACTCCGATTTGCTGAAGGAGCTGGGAGATTTCAAGCTGTCCGAGCTCCACGGCTACAAGCCTGAGTATTTGAGCGGCTACATCTCGGAGCGTTATTCCATCACTCGCGAGGAAGGCTGGGAGAAGGCGCAGCAGCGAGCCGACAGTACGCTTAATACGGAAATCCGCAGAGTGATCGGCGGGGACGAAATCCGCAACCTGCGCATCCGGACTACGTACAATGCCATCACTTATAAACATCTGCTGCTACCGGTATGGAACGCCAACTACGTCTACAAATCGAAGAAGTATTACTACATGGTGAACGGCCAGACGGGGACCGTCTCCGGACGCGTTCCCCGCAGCGCCCTCAAAATCACTCTGTTCACGCTATTCCTGCTGGGCATCGTCGGCTCCATCGTCTGGTTTATCGCCAGCCACCCGGAAATCACCTCGACTACAACATAACAAAGCGAAGTTCGGTTCATCGCCGGACTTCTTTTTTTTGCCATCGACAGACAGTTGACTCCTTTCGATATTTAGCTTATCATCTAAATATAAGATTTAGATATTTATCTAAATGTCGAAAACACCACCCTCGCGAAAGGAGGGGCCGCTTTTATGAACGACGCGTTCAAGGCGCTTTCAGATCCGACAAGACGCAAAATTCTCCAGCTGCTGAAAGACCGGGACATGTCTGCGGGAGAGATCGCCGACCACTTCGACATCTCCAAGCCGAGTATTTCCCATCATCTGAGCATCCTGAAGCAGGCGCAGCTCGTTCAAGACGAAAGACAAGGACAGAGTATCATCTATTCCCTCAACATGTCCGTGATGCAGGAAGCCATGAGCTGGTTTCTCGGCATGATCGGGACTAAAGGAGAGACGCCCAATGACTGACGGCAACGACAAAAAAACAACCCTATGGTCAAAAAACGACTGGCTGCTGCTTGGCATGAACATCGCGATTTTTATCACACTGTTCCTTGTATTCAATTCCCGGCTTCCCGACACTGTCGCCTCCCACTATAACATCAACGGCGAAGCCGATCGCACGATGACAAAATGGAGCTTCTGGCTTTTCAACGCTGCGTTGACAGTTGCGCTGCCCGCTCTGCTGTCCCTGATACGTTACGTTGATCCCCGAAAAAGCAATTACAGCCGATTCGAAGGCTACTATCATCTGATGCGTTGGGCGATTAGCCTTTTCTTCCAATCTGTGATGCTGATTGTCATTCTGGACAATACCGGCCATAAAATGCCGATGCTCAATCTGGTGCTCGGAGGAATCGGGCTATTGTGGATTATTATCGGCAACCGCATGGGGCAAGTGCGCAGCAACTTCTTCATCGGCATCCGTACGCCCTGGGCGCTTATGGATGAGCGCAATTGGCGTTTGACTCACCGTCTTGCCGGTCGCCTGTGGTTCATAGCCGGCATCGTGATGTTCGTGTCCGCCTGGTTTGCCTCAATGCAATGGATAGCGGCAATCGTTATTATATGCGCCTTGGCGAGCGCTCTGGTTCCCGCCGTCTATTCTTACCTGATTTTCAAAAATAAAGCGGAGGTATGACCCATGAAAAAAATTAGAAAAACCGCCCTGATCGCAACCGCATCCGCCATGCTTCTATCCGCAATCCCGTTATCGTCCTCTGCCGCCTCAGCGGCTGCTTTTAAGCTTAACATCGACGGTCAAGCGCTTCTGTTCCCCGATGCCCAGCCGTACAGGAGCGGCAATGACGTCATGGTCCCGCTTCGTCCAACCGCGCAAGCGCTTGGCCTCAAGGTCGAATACGTTCCCGCTTCCAAGGAAGCCGCGATCACCGGCTCCGCCGTAACGGCAACCGTCAAGTCGGGGAGCAACGAAGCGCATATCGGAGGCCAAGCCAGCATCGCGTTTGGCGCCAATGCAGTCGTCAAATCCAACCGTATGTTCGTCCCGCTCTCCTTCTTCGAGAGAACGCTCGGCTTGCAAACGGTTATTCATGAAGATAGCGCAACGGCTTCTATTCTCACGGCGAAGGCTAGCGAAAACGCCGTGAGGACAATTGTCGAGAAGCTCGTTGCGGGCGAATATGAACAGCTGTCCGGCACTTATTTCGATAACGCCCTGCAGAAAGCGGTACCGCCTGAAGCGCTGAAAGCCGGCTGGGAGCAAACCGTTGCTCCAGTCGGAAAATATAGCGGAATCGAAGCGATTCAAGTAAATGCCGCAGCTGCCGATCAGCCTCAGTTCATCGCTCTGCTAACCTTTGCCAAAGCGAAAGTCGCATTAACGCTCACCCTGAACGCCGACAATCAAGTTACCGGACTATGGATAAAGCTTGTTGCAGAGCAAGCTCCCGTTCCGGCCGGCCTAGTTGAAGAGGAAGTCACCGTCGGAGAAGGAACGAAGTATCCTCTGCCAGGCACGCTTACACTGCCCAAAAACAGCTCCGGCAAGCTGCCCGCCGTCGTTCTCGTCCACGGCTCAGGCTCAACAGACCGAGACGAAACCGTCGGCCTCGCCAAGCCGTTCCGCGATCTTGCCTGGGGGCTTGCCGAGCAGGGGATCGCCGTCTTGCGCTACGACAAGAGAACGTTCGCTCATGGACAGAGCTTCACCCCCGATATGCTCTTATCCTTCACGGTTAAGGATGAGACGGTCGACGATGCTATCGCGGCGGCGAAGCTGCTGAAGGCTGACCCGCGCATTGACGCCTCGAAGGTGTTTGTCGTTGGCCACAGCCTGGGCGGCATGCTAGCCCCCCGCATCGACGCCGACGGAGGAGATTTCGCCGGACTTGCGATTCTGGCAGGCTCTCCCCGCACGCTGTGGGAAATTATCGCGGACCAGAACGCTGCGGTGATCGCCACAATGAAAGACGGGGATCCGGCTAAAGCCGCCAACACGGAGCTCGTCGCCGCCGAGGTTAAGAAAGCGCAAGCCCTTGCCGGCCTTACCGACGATGAAGCGAAAAAACAAACCTTATTCGGCATCCCGGCTTACTACTTCAAGGAAATGGACAGCCGCGGTGCCGACGGCATCGCCGCCAAGCTGACAAAGCCGGTGCTCGTGCTGCAGGGCGAAGCCGACGTCCAAGTGTATGCTGACAAAGATTATATTCAATGGCAGGAAACCTTGAAAAACAACAGTAAAGCATCCTTTAAGCTGTATCCGGGCCTTAACCACTTCTTTGCGAAAGACAAGGACGGGCATGTCGACGCGCAAGTCATTCGGGATATCGCCGACTGGATTATCAAGTAATCGCGATTACTCTCCTCCGATTGCCTTAAGACCGACTACAGCCGAAACCACAAGCGCAAGGAAAAAAATTCTCCGGGGCTGGCGGGACTCTCCATACAGCAGCATGCCTACGAGCGTTCCGCCGACCGTCCCGATCGCAGTCCATACCGCATATGCGGTTCCCATCGAGATCGACTTCATCGCTACGGACAGCAGACTAAAGCTGATAATAAAGCCCAAGACAAGCATGAGCATGCTCAGCTTGTCTTTTTTCTCCTTCAGCCGATTCATGGCAAGCACGCCCACAACCTCAAATAACCCCGCGAAGACAAGCGCAATCCACGCCATTATCCGTTCTCTCCCTTCGCTTTGACATCCGTCGTCATTTTCAGTCCCCCGATGCCGACGATTAGCACCGCGACAAGGAGCAGTTTGACCGCATTCCACTCCGCACCGAAAAATAAAGACTCCGCCAGCACTGCACCCGCCGCTCCGATCCCCGTAAACACCGCATATACAGTGCCGACGGGCAAGTCGCGCGTTGCCCGCAGCAATCCCGCGAAGCTGAGTACGATGCCGACGACGGTCAGCGCCCACTCTCCCGCATTCGATGCGTGTTTCAAGCCGGATACCCAGCCTACCTCGCACACTCCGGCCGCAAGCAGCAATAACCAGGATCGATTCATGATTTCATACACCTCCGAATGTAGTGTGTCCCGCCGCCTCCAGTACTTCCGGCCGAACGACAAAAAAAGCCCGAAGCATCGCAGACCATCGCGATCCGTGCAGGCGTCGCGGGTCGTCATCGATACTCCCGGGCTTTTATCCCTCCGTGTTCATCCCGCCACAACGGCGAAGATGCGCTCCCTCTCGGACCGAACCGGCGTTGGCGGCGCCGTGGAACCCTAGGGACCCTATTCCTGATGATCACTTAAAAATACTAAACCTCTCGCCCCTTGTCAAGACTTCATCCGGACATGGGCGGCGCGAGGAGGCAAGCCGACTTCTTCCTCCGCCTTCTTCCGCTCGGCCTCCGCCAGCGCCTCCGCAGCAGCTTGCGAAGCGGCCGCTTGTTCGGCTGCGGCCAGCTCCGCCTCGCGGCGAGCTTCCTGCTGCCTCATCGTTGGAGAGTTCCTTAGACGCCGCGCTCCCGCTTCTCTTAGCCCTTGCCAGATCGACGCAGAGCGCGGCGAGGCCACGAACTCGATGTCGTCGTCCGGAGCCGGAATAAGCCCCAGCTGATAGTGCTCGCCCTCGTAACGCGCTCTTTGGAGGAACTTGACGTGTCCTTCGCGATTGACGACCTCCAGCTTGCAATAGGCCGATTGAAGCTGCAATGCGGCATGCAGTTCCATCTTGTTGCGCACGACCGCCCCGTTAACTTTTTTGATGACTTCTCCGGCCTGCAAGCCAAGCTCGGCCGCCGGCGTTCCGGGGAGCACCGCCAACACCTTTACTCCTGTTCCGTCCTGGGAGTACAAAGGATCTTTGCCTGCTTCTCCGATCCGGCTAATCCATAGCAAGCCTTCATGCAGCAGGAAGGCCGCTGCCGAAGCGATCGCGACAAGCGGAGACCAGTAGACAGCGCAGACGGCCAACAAGGCGATAATTACGCCGTAAAGCATTAGCAGATTGCCCGACATCCCGGCTTTGCGTTCCGGCCAATTGGTCGCCGTACGGTCGCTGAAACCGATCAAAACCGGAAAAGCCAGGAAGCTCCAGGCCGCCGCATCGCCGCCGAACAAAGGCGCCCACGGCAACGTAAACCCGCCGCTCGATGAAGGCACAAGCCAGAGCAGCGGAATGGGCCATACACCGGCAATCGCGTATGCCCCCATTGGCTTGCCTCGTTTCCCTTGCAGAAACAGAGGAATCGCAATCGTCCCTCTCTGCAATCGGACGAGAAAACCTTCCGCGATATGGAGAACGCCTGCTATGAAGAGCAGAGCAGGAACGTCGATCGCCAGAAGCATCCGCAACGCTTCTGCGACAGCCGAACCTTGGGCGGCCTCTATTCCCGCCCATTCCACCCCGGATTGCAGCAGACCGAGCGCTCCCGCAGCGTATGCCAGGCACACGTATCTGAAGCGAAACAACGCTAACACGGCCATTGCGATCCAGACGAACATTAACGTCTCGCCGTTCAGAACGGCGCCGACTCCCAGGCCGACTACGGAAAGAACGATCCCGACAGCCAGCCCGGACGCCGTTCTCGTCAGCGTTAACCGCATTGCGCCGTATAGACGAACATGATATAGCCTGCGCTGCAGCGTGACTGTATGACGGGTATGCCACCATACGAGCGCAATCGCAATATAAAAATATGGAAAAGTGAACAGACCGACCGCGGCTTGTCCAGCCTCTTTAAGTATATTCAAAAGATCATCCATCGCGCCTCTCCTCTTCCTTGCAACTCAACGCACGCCAACGCAAAAAAGGAAGCTGATCGAGATCAACCTCCTAATTGATATTCGACGGCGCGAGGGAAAATCCTTCTCCCCGCCGTTTCTTTGGAACACACCATTTTATGGAGATTCCGATGACTCCAGCAGCTTGCGGGCTTCGGCGAGCGCCGTCTGCCACTGGGCGTCGTTGGTTTTATCCTGAATAATGGAGTAGAGCTTCTCTTCCAGCCGTTGGGCTGTTGTGGCATCGACTTCGCCGGTCTTCGGCAGCGATTCGTCGGCCTGGAATCGTTCGACGGCCAGCTTGGTCTTCTCGCTGTAATAGCCGTCCGTGCGGTCCGTCGGATAACCGACCCCCGACAGAATTGTTTGCAAATTCCCGATGTCTCCGCCGGTCGAATCGAGCTTCAGCACCCGGTCTCGCGGCAGCCGCCACGCCAGAAAATAATCGGGCTGAGCGACCGGAACATCCGGCTTAAGCCCCTGCTCGTTGATCCAGGTCCCGTCCGGAAGCAGCCATTTGTATACGGTCAGCTTGATCAGACTGTCATCGCCCAATTCACTGTTGAAATGAACCTGTACGGTTCCTTTGCCATAGCTCGTATCTCCTACAAGCACGGCGCCGGCCGATTGCTTCAGAGCGCCTGCCAATATTTCCGACGCGCTGGCGCTGCCTTTGTTGATCAGCACGACTAGCGGGTACCGCTCGCCGTTCTTCGCCCCATGCTCGGCAACGTCCACTTTGCGCTGTCCGTCGCGATATTCCGATTGCACGATCGGCTTGCCTTTCTCCAGCAACTGATCGGCAACTTCCACGACCGACTGAAGATACCCTCCCGGGTTGTTCCGAACATCGATCACGAGAGCCTTAAGCCCCTGGCTCTTCATCGCTTCGAGCTCTTCGGCCACTTGCGACGCCGTCTCGCTCGTGAACTGATTGATGAACAGATGCCCGATGCCGTCCTCCCCGACCTCCGACCCGACCGCGATCGGGTCGATCCGGTCGCGAACAAGCTCCAGGTCCAGCGGTTCCGCCCTGCCTGCCCGCTGTACCTTCAGCTTAGCTTTGGTTCCCTTCGGCCCCCTAATCTTGGCTATAGCTTCGCTTAGGGATAAGCCGTACAGGCTTTCCCCGTTAATCGAGAGAAGCACGTCGCGCGATTGCAGTCCCGCTCTCTCAGCGGGAGAGCCCCGAATCGGCGCTTCGACGACTACCGCCCCTTTTTCCATTCTCAGCTCTGCGCCAATGCCCGTGAATGCCCCTTGAAGGGCGTCAACGTACGCATCGGCTTCGTCAGCCGACTTATATATGGAATACGGGTCGCTTAGCGATTCCACCATGCCTTGCAGCGCTCCGTCGAGCAGCCTGTTGCGGTCGGCAGGAAGGAGATAGCGCTTCTCGATCAGAGACACGGCCTTGTTGAGCTTGTCGATCTCGCTCTGTCGAAGGCCTTCCTGAGTCTGCCCGTTTCCCCAGACCGCCGTCCCTGTCGCTATTCCGTTCCACCTCGGAAATTCAAGGACGGCATAGGTCGCGACGCAGGCCGTTACTGCCGTTAGCGCCATCAATGCCGCGACTGTGCGACCTCTGAATCCCACATGCCCCACTCCCCAAAATTTTCCTCGTCTATCGTCTTATAGAGGTTATTCAAAAAGTCCGATTTTGATCACGAAGCCTCCCAGGAAGCCTACTCGACGTCGAATCTTGAATTCAGCCGGAACTTCCGGTGCTCACGTAGCTCCCACTACGCTCCGCTCCTCATTTCCTAGCTTCATCCAACCTTCTTGGTGCTGAAAACCGGACTTTTTGAACTCACACTTATAGTTAGATTATGACAGGCTTAGTTCATTTAGACAATTCCTGTCCAAAAAGAAGCAGCCGATTCTCGACGATTCGTCGGGAGTCGACTGCCCTTGACCGTTGTTACTTCAAGTAAGGCGCCGGATCGACCGGTTCGGAGTTTTTGCGGACTTCGAAATGCAAGTGATTGCCTGTCGATTGACCCGTCGATCCGACCAGTCCAATCTTTTCTCCGCGTTTCACCGTATCGCCTTTTTTCGCCAAAATCTCGCTCATGTGCCCGTACAACGTCCACAAGCCGCCGCCGTGATCGATAATGACGCAGTTTCCGTAGCCGCTCCACGATTGAGCAATGATGACAACGCCCGTCTCCGCGGCATAGATCGGCGTTCCCTTAGGCGCAGCCATGTCCATACCCGCATGCAGCTTCTTGGAGCCCGTAATCGGATGAATCCTGTAGCCGAACGGAGAAGATAATCGGTACTCCGACTTCAAAGGCATCCCCAGCTTGCCGCCCGTGTAGTAAGTCTTAATCCGGTTCTTCTTCGCTTCCAGCTCGGAAGCCTTCTTCGCCAGCTCCGTGAGCTGCTTGGCCGATTCCTCGCTAATCTCTTCCAGCTCTTCGATCTCCACCGCCAGCTTGGCGATCAGCACTTCCTTGTCCTTCTCTTCCTGCTCCAAGGTCGACTTATGCTGCTCGATCTCTTCGTACAGCAAGCGGATTTCTTCAAGCTCCTGCTCGCTCTGGAGCTTCAAGGCGGCAACCTCGTCTGCATACTTCTTCTTCTCGTCGAGGATATTGCGATCCTGTACGGCGATCGCCTCTACCGCATCGTACCGCTCCAGGAAATCGGAGAAGCTCGAGGAGCTGAGCAGTACGTCCAGGAACGATACCGGTCCTGCCGTATAGGCCATCTTGACCCGCGACGCCATCAGCTGATCGCGGTTGTCGCGCTGCTTGATTGCATTCTCCAGCTCCACGCCCGTCTGGATCAGCTTCTCTTCCGACTCTGCGATTTTCACTTGCGTATTTTCCAATCGCTTCTGTACCGTCTCGATCCGGCCCAGCAGCTTCTCGATGTCTTCCTTGGTCGCTTCCTGCTTGCCTGTCAGCTCTTGAACCGTTTTCTCCGCATATCTCTGGTTGTGGGCCGCTCGGTCCATATCCTTCTTGAGCTCCTTAAGATCCTGCTCGATCTTCTCCAGCTCCGTCTTAGCCTGTCCATCATACGGTCGGCCGACCAGACCGACAACCAACAGCATCGCGAGCAACAGCAACAGCTTCTTTTTCACTAGGCTCCTCCTCTGAATAGCGTGGACGTGTTCCACAATATCATTAGACCCTTAAGTATCTGCGCACCGAAATCGTGCTTCCGAATATCCCGAGCAGCGTTCCCAGCCCGATTATCGCGCCGCCTACGCTGTTCATGACTTCGTCCATCGTCGCGAACTGGATCATGTACAAACCTACGGTCGCGCTGGTCGATTCGACCATCTGGGAATATCCGAACATTAGAATAACGGCGCTCACCAGCGAACCGAAAAATCCGATAATCGCCCCTTCGATGAAAAAAGGCCAACGGATAAAGCTGTTCGTGGCTCCGACCAGCTTCATGATTGAAATTTCCCTGCGCCTAGCGATAATCGTCGTCTTGATCGTCGTCGAGATCAGGAACATCGCCATTACGGTCAAACCGAGCACGATGACGATTCCGATGTTGCGTACCGCATTCGTGATGCTGAACAGCTTCTCAATCGTGTCTTTGCCGTATTTGACCCGCTCGATCGACTTCTCGGGATCAGTTAGATTAATCGCTTCGATCTGCTTGGCAATATAGGCGATCTGCTGCGGATCGAACGCTTCGATCTCGAAGGAATCCGGCAGCGGATTGTTCTCTTCGTCGTACCCGTCAAGCGCTTCCCGCCCTTCCTCGCCCATGCTCTCGCGAAACCGCTGCAGCCCCTCTGCCTTGGAGACAAAAGTGACCGTCTTGACCTGGGGGATCCGCTTGATCAGCCTCCCGACCTCCTCCGCTTTCGCTTCGGCGGTCCCGGTCTGCAAGTAAACGTTGATCTGGACCTGGCTGTCCAACTGATCGGCCAGCTTGTTGACGTTCATGGCCAGAAGCATAAAGACGCCGAGAATAAACAGGGAAATGCCAATGGAGCTCATCGAGGCGAAGGTCATCCAGCCGTTGCGGCCGACGTTCTTGAGGCCCTCCCGGATATGGCGGAGAATCGTGCTAAATTTCATAGCCGTATTCTCCTCTCGCCTGATCGCGGACAATGGTTCCCCGTTCGATGGCGATTACGCGCTTGCGCATCGTATTCACGATCTCCTTGTTGTGGGTAGCCATGACGATCGTCGTGCCGCGAAAATTAATCTCCTCCAGCAGGTTCATAATGCCCCATGAAGTCTCGGGGTCCAGGTTTCCCGTAGGCTCGTCCGCTACGATTACCGCAGGATTGTTGACGATCGCGCGAGCGATCGCGATTCTCTGCTGCTCGCCCCCCGACAGCTGCGCCGGCAGGCTGCCTGCCTTATGCTTCAGGCCGACAAGCTCGAGCACTTCCATCGTTCTGCGACGAATGAGACGGCGCGGCGTCTCGATGACTTCCATCGCGAACGCCACGTTCTCGAAAGCCGTCAGCTTCGGGAGAAGCTTGTAGTCTTGGAAAACAACCCCTATGTTGCGTCTCACGAACGGAATTTTGCGATGCTTCAGTTTTCCTATATTAAAGCCGTTGACCGAGATTTGTCCCTTCGATGGATATTCTTCTCGGTAAATCAGCTTCATGAAGGTGGACTTACCCGCACCGGACGGACCCACGATGTACACGAATTCGTTGCGGTCGATCACAACGTTGATGCTTTGAAGAGCTGTCGTGCCGTCTGGATAGGTCTTCCAGATGTCCTGCATTTCGATCACGGTATCACTTCCTGTTAAGATTCAGACTTTAGATACTTCGACATCATGCCTCATTTTCCTCTCTCTGTCGATCGATTGCCCGGGAAATCTGTCGAAGGCGCGGACTTCCGAGCCTTATTGGGCTTGGGCTTCAGCCATTTGTTTAGAAATTTTTAATTTTTGGAAAGAACGAATCGATGAAACCGCAGTATAACTCATTAGAAACATTTTACAGACGTTTGCGGTCATTTGATCGCAGGAAAGGCGGGTAGAAAACGACAATGACGCAGACGATGAATACAAGACAGTCCCGTCACGCCGTAAGCAGAAGGAGGAAGGGGTCCGGCATGAAAAAACTCGGCATAATCGTTCTTATCTTCGTATTCTTACTGGTTGGCGCAGGAGTCGGCAGCGCGATGAGCTACGGAAGCGATCAAGCTCTGCCGGACGGCTTCCGCGTCGGCGGACTCGAGCTCGGCGGCAAGTCGCCGGAGGAGGCCTTGGCAACGATCCGGGCGCGCATAGCGGAAGCGCAGGCCGTTCAAGTGTCGCTGGATCCGGGCAGTCTCGGGTGGCCGGTCAGCGCGGTTAGTACGACGGGAGCGAGTTCGAGTGCGGGTATTCCGGCTTTGACGCTTGAGGAGCTCGGCTTACGAATCGCGGCTGACGAGGCGATCCAGGCGATCGAGCGCCGCCTCGATTACTCCTGGTGGGAACGGGCGAAGCTGCGGATTTATGGCGAACAGGGAGCCTCATACGGCATTGATGTGGCGTGGGATTCGGAACGGCTGGAGCAGGCTGCGAAGCAGGCATGGGGAGACCTCGTGCGGGAAAAAGGGGCCGACGCGAGCCGTACGATCGACGAACGCGACAATGTCGTGTACACACCGGAAAAGATGGGCCGGAGCATCGAGCTGGGCCCGGCGATTGAAGCCATCCGCGGGCTGGCCCCGTCCTCGTTGGCGGATATCGGCAGCAGCTCGCGGCTCGTCCCGGCCGCTATCGTCGAGACGCCTCCCGAAATTACGGTCGCCAAGCTGAGGGAGGACGGGCTTGAGCGCAAAATTGTCGAATTCACCACATCGTTCACTACAAGCGGAGAAGGTCGCTCGCACAATGTCACCGCAGCCGCCCTGTCGCTGAACGACACGCTGCTGCAGCCGGGGGAAGTGTTCGAATACGGCAAAATCGTCGCCAAAGCGGAGAAAGAACACGGCTACAAGGAAGCGCCGGTTATTCTTAAGGGCAAGCTGACGCCCGGCATCGGCGGCGGCATATGCCAGGTGTCGAGTACGCTGTACAACGCCGCGCTGCTGGCCGGGCTGGAGATCGTCGAGCGACGCAATCATTCGCTGCCGGTCAGCTACTTGCCGCGCGGACTCGACGCCACTTTCGCGGACGGCTACGTCAACTTCAAGTTCCGTAACTCTACCGGCAAACAGCTGCTGATCCGCACCGTCGTCGCGGACAAAACGGTTACGGTCAAGCTGTTCGGAACGATGGACGAACGCGTATCCTACAAAACGGAAACCGCCCAGGTGAAAGTTAACCCGCCGAAAACGGTCTACGTCGCCGACAGCTCCGTCGCGCTAGGCAAGCAGAGCGTGCTGCAAAAGGGCGAGAACGGCTATGTTGTCGAGGCGTTCCTCGTGAAGCTGATCGATGGGAAAACCGCTGAGCGCAAAAAGCTGTCCAAGGACACGTATCGCACGCAAGACACGATGATCGCCGTCCACCCGAACGACCCGCGGCTGAAGCCTCAGGGCGCCGAACAGACGCCGGGCGGCGGATCGGGCTCGGAGCCGGCTCCCAATACTCCGGCTCCGGAAGACGGCGTTATTGTAGAGCCGGTGTGAGGGAAGCATGACGCTGTAAGATAAGCAAACGGCCAGGCAGTGGAGTGGAGGCCAAGAATGTGCCTTGGACCCGCTCAATCTGCGGGGTGGAGGCCATAAATGTGCCTTGGCTCCTCCCAAGCTGCGAGGTGGGGGCCAAGAATGTGCCTTGGACCCGCTTAAGCTGCGAGGTGGAGGCCAAGAATGTGCCTTGGCTCCTCCCAAGCTGCGAGGTGGAGGCCAAGAATGTGCCTTGGCTCCTCCCAAGCTGCGAGGTGGAGGCC
>Ga0160454_100307_pt1 | contig 38787 bp, 42 predicted proteins | sample HID1971M_E6MG_FD_108218 | JGI IMG/M metagenome (GOLD analysis project Ga0160454, IMG submission 108218) | Enriched millipede-associated microbial communities from UW Madison campus, WI, USA - HID1971M_E6 MG | ecosystem: Host-associated > Arthropoda: Insects > Digestive system > Unclassified ... | reverse complement strand
CTCGATCCTGATCAAGTTCAACCAGATCGGCACCCTGACCGAAACCCTGGAAGCCATCCAGATGGCCAAGGCCGCCGGTTACACCGCCGTGATCTCGCACCGCTCCGGCGAAACCGAAGATTCGACCATTGCCGACCTGGCTGTGGGCACCTCGGCTGGCCAGATCAAGACCGGCTCCCTGTGCCGTTCCGACCGCGTTTCCAAGTACAACCAACTGCTGCGTATCGAAGAGCAGTTGAATGGCAAGGCCAAGTACAACGGCCGCAGCGAATTCCGCGGTTGATGTAAAAAAAAGACACCGGATTGTGTCGGAAAAATCGCTACAGCGACGTTTTTGCCACTAATCTGATGCCTTGCAAGCACAAGCCTGGTTCTTCCAGGCTTCGTGCTATCAGTAGCTTCATGTTTTGGTGTGGCTGTCTTTTTTCACTGGATACCTGATATTCGATGCGCAGTCCCAATTGGTTGTTCCTCGTCTTGCTCCTGCTGCTGGCTGGCCTGCAGTACCGCCTGTGGGTGGGAAATGGCAGTCTGGCGCAAGTGGCCGAGCTGACTCAGCAGATTGCCGATCAGCAAGCTGAGAACCAGACGTTGCTGGAGCGCAATCGGGTGATGGACGCTGAAGTCAGTGAGTTGAAAAAGGGCATGGAGACCGTTGAAGAGCGGGCTCGCCATGAATTGGGCATGGTCAAGGACGGTGAAACCCTTTACCAGTTGGCACAATGAACCTGTCTCTGCCGGCCTTCTGGGCCGTGATTCCTGCCGCGGGCGTCGGTGCCCGTATGGCCGCGGACCGTCCCAAGCAATACCTGCAACTGGGCGGGCGCACTATTCTCGAACACAGCCTTGGCTGTTTTCTCGATCATCCTGGTCTGAAGGGCCTGGTGGTCAGTCTTGCTGTTGATGATCCTTATTGGCCGAACCTGGCGTGTGCTGGCGACAAACGCATTCAACGCGTTGACGGCGGCGCCGAGCGTTCCGGATCGGTGCTCAATGCGTTGCTGCACTTGCATGCGTTGGGTGCGGACGATGAGGATTGGGTACTGGTGCACGATGCCGCGCGGCCCAACCTGAGTCGCGATGACCTGGACAAGTTGTTGGGGCAACTGGCGGATGACCCGGTGGGCGGTCTGTTGGCGGTTCCAGCGCGGGATACGCTTAAACGGGTCGACAAACAGGGTCGTGTCGTCGAGACCGTGGATCGCAGTGTGATCTGGCAGGCCTATACACCGCAGATGTTTCGCCTGGGTGCACTGCATCGGGCGTTGGCGGACAGTCTGGTGGCGGATGCTGTCATCACCGATGAGGCGTCAGCCATGGAGTGGTCCGGGATGGCACCGCGCCTGATTGAAGGGCGGGCGGATAATCTCAAGGTTACGCGCCCCGAAGACCTGGAATGGTTGCGGCTGCGATGGGCCAACCGCCGCTAAAAGATCGCAGCCTGCGGCAGCTCCTACAAGGGCCGGTACATCCGCACAATGATGGTTGTACGCGATCCCTGTAGGAGCTGCCGAAGGCTGCGATCTTTTGCTCTTAACCCTGATACTCCGGCCGTTCGGCCAATCCCTCCTTCAAATAATCCACCAACTTGCGCACCTTGGGCGACAAATGCCGTTGCTGCGGATACAACGCCCAAACCGCCGTATTGGGCGGTTGATGCGCCTCCAGCAGCGAAATCAGTGCGCCACTTTTCAAATGCTCCAACACGTAATAATCCGGCAGCTGACACAACCCCACGCCCTGTAGCGCCGCATCCAGAACCGCTTGCCCACTGTTACACCGCCAGTTTCCCTGCACCCGTTGCGAAAACTCCCGCCCGTTCTGTTCCAGTTGCCAGAGGTCCGAACTGCCTACAAGGCAATTGTGCCGGCTCAATTCCGACAAGCTGTGTGGCCGACCATACCGTTCCACGTAGGAAGGCGACGCGCACAGATACATGCGCCGTGGCGCCAGGCGCGTGGCCACCAGTCTTGAATCCTGCAAGCGCCCCAGGCGGATTGCCAGGTCCAGGCCCTCATGCACCAGGTCAAGCTGGCGGTTGCTGAGTTCGATGTCGATCCGCAGTTGTGGATAAAGCCCCATGAAACGCGTCACCAGCGGCACGATGAAGCGTTCGCCATACGCCACGGCACAGGTCATGCGCAGCATGCCCTTGGGTTCGCTGGTCAAGTCGCCGACCGCCCGCAACGCTTCTTCGCGGCCATCCTGCAAGCGCTGGCAATGTTGCAGAAAGGTTTGTCCGGCCTCGGTCAGTGTGACCCGGCGGGTGCTGCGATAGAGCAAGCGGGTTTGCAGGCGCTCTTCCAGGCGTACGATTTGTCGACTGATATGCGAGGAAGAAACCCCCAGGCGTTCCGCGGCGGCGGTGAATTGGCTGCATTCGGCAACGGCGACAAATTCGTCGATCCCTTCCCAGCGATTTTCAGACATGAAGGATTATCCCTGTACGGCAATAATATTTTGCATTTGCCTCGATTATTCATCGTGGAGCCATGTATTACACTCCTTGTCTCGTTTTTATTCACTGGAGAATCACCATGATCAAGTCACGCGCCGCCGTTGCCTTCGAGGCCAAGAAACCGCTTGAGATCGTTGAAGTCGATGTCGCCATGCCCAAGGCCGGTGAAGTGTTGCTGCGCGTGGTGGCTTCCGGTGTCTGCCATACCGATGCCTACACCCTATCGGGCGCTGACCCGGAAGGCATTTTCCCGTCGATCCTCGGTCACGAAGGTGGGGCGATCGTTGAAGCGATCGGCGAAGGCGTGACCTCGGTGGCGGTGGGCGATCATGTGATCCCGCTGTACACCCCGGAATGTCGCCAGTGCAAATTCTGCCTGTCGGGTAAAACCAACCTCTGCCAGGCGATTCGTGCGACCCAGGGCAAAGGCCTGATGCCGGATGGCACGTCGCGTTTTTCCTACAAGGGCGAAACGATTTTCCACTACATGGGTACTTCCACTTTTTCGGAGTACACCGTGCTGCCGGAAATCTCCGTGGCCAAGATTGCCAAAGAGGCGCCACTGGAAAAAGTCTGCCTGCTGGGCTGTGGTGTCACCACCGGCATCGGTGCTGTACTAAACACCGCCAAGGTGAAACCTGGTGATACCGTGGCCATTTTCGGCCTCGGCGGCATCGGTCTGTCGGCGGTAATCGGTGCGGTCAAAGCCAAGGCTGCTCGCATCATTGCCATCGACATCAACCCGGCCAAATTCGAGATCGCCAAACAGCTGGGTGCAACCGATTGTGTAAACCCGAAAGACTTCGATCGTCCGATCCAGGAAGTCATCGTCGACATGACCGATGGCGGCGTCGACTTCTCCTTCGAATGCATCGGCAACGTGCAATTGATGCGTGCCGCCCTTGAGTGCTGCCACAAGGGTTGGGGCGAGTCGGTGATCATCGGCGTCGCCGGTGCCGGCCAGGAAATTTCGACCCGTCCGTTCCAGCTGGTCACCGGTCGCGTCTGGCGCGGTTCGGCGTTCGGCGGTGTGCGTGGCCGTACCGAGTTGCCAAGCTACGTGGAGATGGCCGAGACCGGCGAAATCCCGTTGGACACTTTCATCACCCACACCATGGGCCTGGAAGATATCAACAAGGCGTTTGACCTGATGCATGAAGGCAAGAGCATCCGTTCCGTCATTCATTTCTAAGGAGCAGCAGAAAGTCTCAAGCCGCAAGCTGCAAGTGGGTTTGACGCCCTCTTGCAGCATAGAGCTTGAAGCTTGCAGCTGAAAAAAGCCCATGACCCTGGAAAATATCTCCTGCCAGAAAAGCTTCGGCGGCTGGCACAAGCGTTATCGCCATCGCTCGGAAACGCTCGGCTGCGACATGGTGTTTGCCGTCTACCTGCCGCCACAAGCAGAGCAGGGCGGCAAATTGCCGGTGCTGTACTGGTTGTCCGGCCTGACCTGCACCGATGAGAACTTCATGCAGAAGGCCGGCGCCATGCGCGTGGCCGCCGAGCTCGGGCTGATTATCGTCGCGCCGGACACCAGCCCTCGCGGTCCCGACGTACCGGGTGATCCGGATGGTGCCTGGGATTTTGGCCTCGGCGCCGGGTTCTACCTGAACGCCACCCAGGAACCCTGGTCGCGGCACTATCGGATGCATGACTATGTCGTGCAGGAATTGCCGGCATTGGTCGAAGCGCATTTCCCGGCGTCGGACAAGCGCGGCATCAGCGGTCACTCCATGGGTGGCCACGGTGCGCTGGTCTGTGCCTTGCGCAATCCGGGGCGTTATCTATCGGTGTCGGCGTTCTCGCCGATCAACAATCCGATGGACTGCCCTTGGGGCCAGAAAGCCTTTTCCCGCTACCTGGGAGAGGACCGTTCGAAATGGCGCGAATGGGATGCCTGTGCGTTGATCGCCGAGGCTGACGAAAAGCTGCCACTGTTGGTGGATCAAGGCGATCGCGACGATTTCCTCGCCACCCAGCTCAAGCCGGAAGCCTTGCAACAGGCGGCCAAACTGGCCGGTCATCCGCTGACGTTGCGTCTGCAACCGGGCTACGACCACAGCTATTTCTTCATCGCCAGTTTCATCGAAGATCACTTGCGGCATCACGCGCATGCTCTAGCAGCTCAATAGCAGGTAGAATCACGCCCTGACAAAATTCGGGGCGTTTTTTTATGCGTATTGGCCACGGCTATGATGTGCACCGTTTCGCTGAAGGCGATTTCATCACTCTGGGCGGCGTGCGCATTGCACACAGCTTCGGACTGCTCGCTCACTCCGATGGTGACGTCCTGCTGCATGCCTTGAGCGATGCCTTGCTCGGTGCCGCTGCACTGGGTGACATCGGCAAGCATTTCCCGGACACCGACCCGCAATTCAAGGGCGCCGACAGCCGTGTGCTGTTGCGCCATGTCGTCGCATTGATCCACGCCAAAGGCTGGAAAGTCGCTAACGTCGACAACACCATCGTTGCCCAGGCACCGAAAATGGCCCCGCATATCGAATCGATGCGCGCGCTGATTGCCGCGGATCTTCAAGTTGAGTTGGATCAAGTGAACGTGAAAGCTACCACCACCGAAAAGCTTGGCTTTGTCGGTCGCGAAGAGGGCATCGCCGTGCACTCCGTTGCCCTGTTGTTGCGCGCATGAACGAACTGCAATTGCTCGGCCCGCGGGCCTATGGCGAAGCGCTCGGCAGCGCCGTGCTGAAAGCCATCGCGGAAGATTTCCAGGTCGACGAAGTCCTCGATATCCCCCTGAGCGGTGACGGCGAACACCTGTGGATCTGGGTGGAAAAACGCGGCCTGAATACTGAAGAGGCGGCACGCCGAATCGCCAAGGCGGCGGGCGTGTCATTGCGTACCGTCAGCTATGCCGGGCTCAAGGATCGCCAGGCGCTGACGCGTCAGTGGTTCAGCGTGCAGCTGCCGGGCAAGGCCGATCCGGATCTGTCGGCGGCAGAAAACGATACGCTGAAAATCCTCAAGACCAGCCGGCATAAACGCAAGCTGCAACGCGGTACCCATTCGGCCAACGGCTTCACATTGCGCCTGACGCAGTTTGCCGGCGACAAGGCGGCCATCGAAGAGCGCCTGCATCTGATCGCCAAACAAGGCATCCCCAATTATTTCGGTGCCCAACGTTTCGGGCATGACGGCGGCAACGTGGTTGACGCCCGTGCCTGGGCCGCGCGCAAGGCCTTGCCGGAGCAGCGCAACGTGCGTTCGCGGCTGCTGTCGACCGCCCGCAGTTTCCTGTTCAACCAAGTGTTGGCCGCGCGTGTCGCCGACGGCACCTGGCAGCGTGCCCAGGTGGGCGATCTGCTGGCGTTCACCGACAGCCGCAGCTTTTTTCCGGCCGGTGAGGCCGAATGCAGCGACCCGCGACTGGCGATTCTCGATCTGCACCCGACCGGTCCGCAGTGGGGCGAAGGTGACTCGCCGACCACGGGCGCTGTCCATGAACTGGAGCAGGCGATCGCCGCACGCGAGGCAGACCTTCGCGATTGGTTGATCAACGCCGGAATGAGCCACGAACGTCGCATCCTGCGGCTGCCCATCGGTGGGTTGACGTGGCATTATCCCGAACCTGACATTCTGCAACTGGAATTCGTCCTGCCGGCCGGATGCTTCGCCACCGTATTGGTGCGCGAGCTTGTTGATCTGGTGCCGGTGGGGCAGACGGACAGCCCATGCGTATTCTGATTTCTAACGACGACGGGGTTACCGCACCCGGACTCGCCGCGCTTTATGCTGCGCTGGCGGATTACACCGAGTGCGTGGTTATAGCCCCGGACCAGGACAAAAGCGGCGCGAGCAGTTCGCTCACGCTCGACCGTCCGCTACATCCGCACACGCTGGCCAATGGCTTTATCAGCGTCAACGGTACGCCGACCGATTGCGTGCACCTGGGCCTCAACGGCTTGCTGGAACGTGAGGCGGACATGGTGGTGTCCGGCATCAACCTGGGCGCCAACCTGGGGGACGACGTGCTGTACTCCGGTACCGTGGCGGCGGCACTCGAAGGTCGCTTCCTGGCGCGTCCCTCCTTTGCCTTTTCGCTGGTCTCGCGACAGGTCGACAACCTGCCCACGGCGGCCTACTTTGCGCGCAAACTGGTCGAGGCCCATGCGGATCTCGAATTGCCACCGCGTACGGTACTGAACGTGAACATTCCCAATTTGCCGCTGGAGCACATCCGCGGTATCCAGTTGACCCGCCTCGGGCATCGCGCCCGCGCGGCGGCACCGGTGAAGGTGGTCGACCCGCGAGGCAGGTCCGGGTACTGGATCGCGGCGGCAGGGGATGCTGAGGATGGCGGCCCCGGCACCGATTTCCATGCCGTGATGCAGGGCTATGTTTCCATCACCCCGTTGCAACTGGATCGCACCTTCAATGATGCCTTCAGGAGCCTCGACGGCTGGTTGGAGGGGTTGCACCCATGACCCGTGGACAAGACGACATGCTGCATCGCGGCATCGGCATGACCTCGCAACGGACCCGCGAACGCCTGATTCAGCGCCTGTACGAAGAGGGGATTTCCAACGCCAAGGTGCTGGAAGTCATTCGTCGTACACCGCGTCACCTGTTCGTCGACGAGGCGCTGGCGCACCGGGCCTACGAAGACACGGCGCTGCCCATCGGCAATAACCAGACCATCTCCCAGCCTTATATGGTGGCTCGCATGAGCGAGTTGCTGCTCGAAGCCGGGCCGTTGGACAAGGTCATGGAAATCGGAACGGGGTCGGGTTATCAGACGGCGGTGCTGTCGCAACTGGTCGAGCGGGTCTTTTCCGTTGAGCGCATCAAGGTATTGCAAGACCGGGCCAAGGAACGCCTGGTCGAGCTGAACCTGCGTAACGTGGTATTTCGCTGGGGCGATGGCTGGGAGGGTTGGCCTGCGCTGGCGCCCTACAACGGCATAATCGTGACGGCCGTGGCAACCGACGTACCCCAGGCGCTGCTGGATCAACTGGCGCCAGGGGGGCGTCTGGTGATCCCGGTCGGCTCAGGAGAAGTGCAACAATTAATGCTGATCATCCGGGAGGAACATGGCTTTTCCAGGCGTGTCCTGGGGTCGGTGCGCTTCGTCCCGTTACTCAATGGTCCACTGGCCTGAGCATTTATTTAAACGCGCTGAATTCTCTTCGATTGCCTCTGTCTTACAGCGGCATCGATTTGATTAAACGGATAGTTTTGTCAGACAGCAAACGTGTGCGCCAAGCCATTTCGCTTCAATAAGGGTAAAGCCGGCACGGCCCGTTATACTTGCGACACTTCGTGCCGAAACACGGCAAATCACATTTTCAGCCACCACAAAGGGAGCGGCGGGTGAGTCTCACAGTCATAGCGCAGCGTATGGGTACAACGAGCTTTCAGCGCCTGGTGACTGGCCTTGTCATGAGCACCTTGCTGGTCGGTTGCTCCAGTAACAAATCCAGCGATGTGGGCGTTGTCGATCGCAACAAAACCGTCGCCCAGCGTCCGGCCGTGACCACGGGGCAGTACGTCGTTCGACCCAAGGACACCCTGTTTTCCATCGCCTTTCGCTATGGCTGGGACTACAAGGCGCTGGCGGCACGCAACAACATCGCGCCGCCGTACACCATCCACCCAGGTCAGACGATTCGCTTCGATGGTCGCAGCGGTTCAACGCCGACAGCCGTGGTCAGCTCGTCCAGTTCCTCGCCTTCATCCTCGAGTAAAACCACGGTCATCCGTCGCTCTGCGGACGGTACGACCACCACCACACCGGTGGTTGTACCGTCCGTCGCCAACAAGCCGGCACCTGCTCCACTGCCTCCACCGGGTCCAGCCCCGACCGGCTGGGGGTGGCCATCTAATGGCATTTTAATTGGCAAATTCTCCTCAAACGGTAGTTTGAATAAAGGAATTGATATCGCAGGGGATTTGGGACAGCCTGTTTTAGCTGCGTCTGATGGGACGGTGGTATACGCCGGGAGTGGCTTAAGGGGCTACGGCGAATTAGTCATCATCAAACACAGTGAAACCTACGTCAGTGCCTACGGACATAACCGCAGGCTGTTGGTTCGGGAGGGGCAGCAGGTCAAGGTCGGACAGACAATTGCCGAAATGGGGTCAACGGGTACAGACCGGGTGAAACTGCATTTTGAGATTCGCCGCCAAGGTAAACCTGTAGATCCGCTGCAATTCCTGCCACGTCGTTGATCGCTTCCAGCCTGTTCCGTTTCTTACGTAGAGGGGACAGGCTCCAGCGTTGCCAAGGATAAAGGCGCCGCTTGAGCTTGAGGTCGAACTCACCAAAGGACTATAACAATGGCTCTCAGTAAAGAAGTGCCGGAGTTTGACATCGACGATGAGGTTCTCCTGATGGAGACCGGCATCGGCACGGATTCGATGTCGAATGATGAAGGGGCGGCTCCACCTTCCGTTCGTGCCAAATCCAAACACTCCGCGACATTGAAGCAACACAAGTACATCGATTACACGCGGGCACTTGATGCGACGCAGCTGTACCTCAATGAAATCGGCTTTTCCCCTCTACTGTCCCCCGAAGAAGAAGTTCATTTTGCGCGCCTGTCGCAAAGTGGTGATCCGGCCGGGCGCAAACGCATGATTGAAAGTAACCTGCGGCTGGTGGTGAAAATCGCCCGGCGTTACGTCAATCGGGGTCTGTCGCTGCTCGACCTGATCGAAGAGGGCAACCTCGGCTTGATCCGGGCGGTGGAGAAGTTCGACCCTGAACGCGGCTTCCGCTTCTCGACCTACGCAACCTGGTGGATTCGTCAGACCATCGAGCGCGCGATCATGAATCAGACCCGGACCATCCGGTTGCCGATCCATGTGGTCAAGGAGCTCAACGTGTACCTGCGGGCTGCACGGGAGCTGACGCAAAAACTCGATCATGAACCCTCCCCCGAAGAGATCGCCAACCTGCTGGAAAAACCGGTAGCGGAGGTCAAGCGCATGCTCGGCCTCAACGAACGGGTTTCTTCGGTCGACGTCTCGCTGGGTCCGGATTCGGATAAAACCCTGCTGGACACCCTGACCGACGATCGCCCAACCGATCCATGCGAACTGCTGCAGGATGACGACCTGTCTCAAAGCATCGACCAGTGGCTCTCGGAGTTGACCGACAAGCAGCGCGAGGTGGTTGTACGCCGCTTCGGCCTGCGCGGGCACGAGAGCAGCACCCTGGAAGATGTAGGCCTGGAGATTGGCCTGACCCGGGAGCGGGTCAGACAGATTCAGGTTGAAGGTCTGAAACGCCTGCGGGAGATCCTGGAGAAAAACGGGCTGTCGAGCGAGTCGTTGTTTCAATAAGCCGTTCGTTAGTGCTCACTGAAAAGCCCCGACTGGTTCGGGGCTTTTCGTTTTTGGGCGATAGCGCAGCTTTGTAGCTTCCAGGTGTAAGTCATCGCTTACTCTTTTCGTAAGTGTTCACTATTTTTACAGTTTGGCAGTCGACCCTATTGTTCAGAGGTCAGTTCTATCTAACTGAAAAACCGGTAGATTTTTCTATATGAAGGGGATGTGACAAGCCATCCCAGATCCAGGCGGGCGATTGCTCCCGGCGGTAAACACTCTAGTATCGGCGTTGTGTCTACGGACAGACACGCCCTTCACGGACGAGGGGGAAAGGACATCGCAGGAAGCGATTCATCAGGATGATGAAAAGGGAATACAGGGAATATGGAAAAAATGTGGGCGGGTCATACCGCCCCTTTTTTTTGCCTGCATGTAGGAGCTGCCGAAGGCTGCGATCTTTTGATCTTAAAAAAAGGCCCTTGTGGGGCCTTTTTCCGGAACGCGGGGGTAATCAGCGTTCGAGGTGTTCGATCTTGCCTGGCTTGCCATCCCACTCCGCAGAGTCGGGCAATGGATCTTTGCGTTCGGTAATGTTCGGCCAGATTTCAGCCAGCTCAACGTTCAGCTGGATGAAGTTTTCCATGCCTGCAGGTACTTCATCTTCGGAGAAGATGGCCACAGCCGGGCATTCAGGTTCGCACAGTGCGCAGTCGATGCACTCATCCGGGTGAATCACCAGGAAATTCGGGCCTTCGTAAAAGCAGTCCACCGGACAGACTTCTACGCAGTCGGTGTACTTGCACTTGATGCAGTTGTCGGTGACGACGAAGGTCATTTCTAATTTTCTCCTCAGGCGCGGCTTGCTGCGCCCCTTCACGTAGGGGTCGCAAGGTTTGGGAGCGATAGTCTGCAGGCCAGGCTAAAAGCCAGCAGCATCCCAAACCGCGCGAGATTCTAACAGCTTGCAAGCCAGTGCGTTAGACCCGTGTCTTTAGTGTATAGAGCATTTCGAGTGCGCGACGTGGTGTCATGTTGTCCAGATCGAGTTTGGCCAGTTCGTCCAGCACCGGATGTGGCAGGCTGGCGAACATGTCGCTCTGCTGCGGAGTGGCCGGTTTGCCTTTGGTCGGCGCAGGCGCTTCATGGGGCAGGGCGGTGTCTTCCAGGCGGCTCAAGTGTTCACGGGCACGCAGGATCACCTCGTTCGGCACGCCGGCCAACTGCGCGACCGCCAGGCCATAGCTCTGGCTGGCCGGCCCTGGCAGTACATGGTGCAGGAACACGATGCGTTCGTTGTGCTCAGTGGCATTGAGGTGCACGTTGGCCACCAGCGGCTGGGCTTCCGGCAACACCGTCAGCTCAAAGTAGTGGGTGGCGAACAGCGTGTAGGCCCGCAGGTGCGCCAGGCGTTCCGCCGCCGCCCACGCCAGGGACAGGCCGTCGAAGGTGCTGGTGCCGCGCCCGACTTCGTCCATCAGCACCAGGCTGCGTTCGGTGGCGTTGTGCAGGATGTTGGCGGTTTCGCTCATTTCGACCATGAAGGTCGAGCGCCCGCCGGCCAGGTCATCGCTAGAGCCGATGCGGGTGAAAATCCGGTCGACCAGGGACAGCTCGCAACTGGCTGCCGGGACGAAACTGCCGATGTGCGCCAGCAGTACGATCAACGCCGTCTGGCGCATATAGGTGGACTTACCGCCCATGTTCGGACCGGTGATCACCAGCATGCGGGTATTGTCGTCGAGGCTCAGGTCGTTGGCCACGAACGGGGTGGTCAAAACCTGTTCAACCACCGGGTGGCGACCCTGGTTGATGCGCATGCACGGCTCGCTGACAAAACGCGGGCAGTTCAGGTCGAGGTTCAGCGCGCGTTCGGCCAGGTTGCTCAGCACGTCAAGCTCGGCCAGTGCCGCCGCCGTGTCCTGCAGCGGTGGCAGTTGGGCGATCAGGTCTTCAAGCAGCGCTTCGTAGAGCATCTTCTCGCGCGCCAGGGCACGGCTCTTGGCTGACAGTGCCTTGTCTTCAAATGCCTTCAGTTCCGGCGTGATGAAACGCTCGGCACCTTTGAGGGTCTGGCGGCGGATGTAATCGGCGGGGGCGGACTCGGCCTGCTTGCTCGGCAGTTCGATGAAGTAGCCGTGGATGCGGTTGTAGCCGACTTTCAGGTGAGACAAGCCAGTACGGGCTTTTTCCCGGGCTTCGAGGTCGATCAGGAACTGTCCGGCGTTCTCGCTGAGCGATTGCAGTTCATCGAGTTCGCTGTCGTAACCGGTTTTCAACACGCCGCCGTCACGGATCACCGCGGGCGGATTGTCGATGATGGCTTTTTCCAGCAGTGCCGCCAGTTCCGGGTAGGTGCTGGTGGTGGTTGCCAGTTGGTTGAGGTGCGGCGCTTCCAGCTCGGTCATTGCCACTTGCAGTTGCGGCAGCGCGCCGAGGGCGTCACGCAGGCGAGCAAGGTCCCGTGGACGGGCATTGCGCAGGCCGATCCGGGCAAGAATGCGCTCGATGTCGCCGATTTCCTTGAGCTGCGGTTGCAGCTTTTCGAAACGGTAGCCGTCCAGCAGGCAGGTGATCGAGGTCTGGCGCGCCAGCAACACGTTCAAGTCGCGCAGCGGACGATTCAGCCAGCGGGTCAACAGGCGGCTGCCCATGGCGGTCTGGCACCGATCGACCACCGATTGCAGGGTGTTGTCGCGACCACCGGCCAGGTTGGTGTCCAGTTCCAGGTTGCGCCGGCTCGCGCCGTCCAGCACCACGGTATCGTCCAGGCGCTCGTGGCGCAGGCTGCGCAAGTGCGGCAGGGCGGTGCGCTGGGTTTCCTTCGCATAGGCCAGCAGGCAGCCGGCGGCGCCGATGGCCAGGGTAAGGTTTTCGCAACCGAAGCCTTTCAGGTCCTGGGTCGAGAATTGCTGGCACAGACTTTTCAGTGCCGAGTCACGCTCGAAATCCCAGGGTGCACGGCGGCGCACGCCACGACGCTTCTCGGCCGGCAGATCCTTGGGCCAGTCATCCGGGATCAGCAACTCCACCGGATTCACTCGCTCCAGTTCCGCCAGCAGGTTTTCCCAGCCTTTGATTTCCAGCACGCTGAAGTTGCCGCTGGTGATGTCCAGCACCGCCAGGCCGAACAGGCGCTCATCGCCCAGGACAGCGGCGATCAGGTTGTCCCGGCGCTCATCGAGCAGCGCTTCATCGCTCACCGTGCCAGGGGTGATGATCCGCACCACCTGACGATCCACCGGGCCTTTGCTGGTGGCCGGGTCGCCGACCTGCTCGCAGATCACCACGGATTCGCCGAGCTTCACCAGTTTCGCCAGATAACCTTCCGCCGCGTGGTAAGGAATACCGCACATCGGAATCGCCTGGCCAGCCGACTGCCCGCGAGCGGTCAGGGTGATGTCGAGCAGCTTGGCGGCCTTCTTCGCGTCTTCATAGAAGATCTCGTAGAAGTCGCCCATGCGGTAGAACATCAACTGGTCAGGGTGCTGGTTCTTCAGGCGCCAGTACTGCTGCATCATCGGCGTGTGCGAGGACAAATCTGAAATTGCTTTATTCATCAGTGGTTAGGCGGATTCATCAAAATGGCTGGGGCAAAAATGGGGCATTTTAGCATCTGTTTTCTGGGCAGGATGCCATCAAGCTGCTCGTCATTTTCCTCTGGTGGGCGCTATGATGCCTTTAACTACACCCCTTGGCCCCACTTTTCGAAACGCAAGACCTGGTGATCAACCGCCAAGTCGGAAGGGACGCGTCTAAAGGGAGGATTCGAAAATGAATCGCGATGTCATTTTCATCACCTTTGGCAGTTGTTTTTTTTCTTGCCGATTGCTGTCGGCAATATGTTTTTCGTCTTGGGCAAATTCCGTAATTGCAGGCGGATCAACTACGCTCCAAAAACAACCCCGCAGATCGAAGAAACAGTGCACAAGGTCAATACGACCAGAAAGCTGATGGGAAGCAACTGGCTATTCTTCGGGATTCGGCATCCCTGATCGCCACCACTCGGAGTACGCTCCGTGAGAATCGAACAGCCCCGGCTTGCTCTCCTGTTGCTCACCTTGCTGTCTGGTGGTTGCACGACACCCAATGTCCCTCACCAACCCAGTCAGGCCTTGCCAGCGAGCGATTCGGCGTTCGGTCGTTCCATCCAGGCCCAGGTAGCCCCCCATCAAGGCCAATCGGGCTTTCGCCTGCTATCGGACAGTGCCGAGGCTTTCACCGCCCGCGCCGAGCTGATTCGCAGCGCCCAAAGCAGCCTCGACTTGCAGTACTACATCGTCCACGACGGCATCAGTACGCGGATACTGGTTAGCGAGCTGCTCGACGCCGCGGACCGCGGAGTCCGCGTGAGGATTCTGCTCGATGACACCACCAGCGATGACCTGGAGCGAATTATCGCGACGCTGGCTGCACATCCGCAGATTCAGATCCGCGTGTTCAATCCGCTGCACCTGGGTCGCAGCACCGTCGTGACGCGTACGATGGGTCGGTTGTTCAACCTGTCGCAGCAACACAGACGCATGCACAACAAATTGTGGCTGGCGGACAACAGCGTGGCCATCGTCGGAGGGCGCAATCTGGGGGACGAGTATTTCGATGCTGAGCCCAACAAGAATTTCACCGACATCGACATGCTCAGTGTCGGCCCGGTTGCAGAACAGTTGGGACATGGTTTTGACCAGTACTGGAACAGTGCCTTGAGCAAGCCGATCGAGCAGTTTCTCTCGACCCAGCCGACGACCAGGGACCTGATAAATCTCCGGACCCGACTGGACGAATCCCTGGAGGAAACGCGCAAGCAGAATCATGCGCTCTACCAGCAATTGATGAGCTACACCACTCACCCACGCCTGGATGCCTGGCGCCGGGATTTGATCTGGGCCTGGAATAAAGCGCTGTGGGATGCGCCGAGCAAGGTCTTGTCGGAAGGCGAGCCCGCTCCGCACTTGCTGTTGACCACCCAGTTGGCACCCGAGCTTGACGGGGTCACCCAGGAGCTGATCATGGTTTCGGCCTACATGGTGCCCGGTCGACCGGGGGTAGTGTTCTTAACCGGTCGTGCCGACGCCGGCGTGTCGATCAACTTGCTGACCAACTCCCTGGAAGCCACCGATGTGCCCGCCGCGCACGGTGGTTACGCCCCTTATCGCCAAACCTTGCTGGAGCATGGTGTGCAGTTGTTCGAATTACGCCGCCAGTCCGGCGACAATGGCGACAGCGACAGTGGACCGCGCCTGTTTCACAGCGGATCCTCCAACAGTTCCGACTCCAGCCTGCATACCAAGGCGATGGTTTTCGACAAGCAGAAAGCGTTCATTGGCTCGTTCAATTTCGACTCTCGCTCATTATTGTGGAACACCGAGGTCGGGGTGTTGGTGGATAATCAGCAACTCGCCGGGCGGGTGCGCGAACTGGCCCTGGAGGGTATGGCCCCCACGCTCAGTTATCATGTCCTGTTGGAAAAGAATCAGCTGGTCTGGGTCACCGAGGATGACGGCAAACAGCATACGTTGACCAGGGAACCGGGGAGTTGGTGGCGACGCTTCAATTCGTGGCTCAGCAGCACGATCGGGCTGGAGAAAATGTTGTAGCTAATCACTTTCAGGACCAGGATGAATCATGCGGATGTGGTCGGGGAGGACAGTGCGGCTTATCAGCCACCTGATGATGGCGGCGGGTATCAGCGTCATCGCAACTGTCACCAATGGGCAGGTTCCAGCTACATCTCAAGCCACTCAAGAGATAAACGGCTTGCTGGACTTTGTCTCACACAGTGAGTGCAAGTTTGTGCGCAACGGGAGCGAATACTCAGGACCCCGCGCTCGGGCGCATCTGGAGCAGAAGCTGAATTATCTCGAAGGCAAGAACATGGTGAACAGCGCAGAAGATTTCATCGATCTTGCTGCCACTAAAAGCAGTATGAGTGGCCGCGCCTATGAGGTGCGATGTTCAGGAGGCGTGGAACCAGCAAGCACCTGGTTGAAGAGGGAACTTCAAAGGCAACGGCAACTTCATTGATTTTGTCTCAAGTCCAATAACAGTTACTAACGCGATGCCCCGGGTGGACATAAACTCGAACGTCCGCTCCTGGCCGATTGTGTTGAAAAAGTCGATGTTGATATCCTCAACCGTTCTCGTGGACTGATTCTGGATAGATGCTCATGTTGACTGGCTTGAATCATTTTACATTGGCGGTTGTGAACCTCTCTCGCAGCATTGAGTTTTATGTGGCTCTACCCGGGTTTAGATTGGCTGCCCGCTGGGAGACGGGAGCTTATCTTTCCCTCGGTGATCTCTGGCTTTGTCTGTCTCTCGATGAGAGCCGTGTGGCGGAAAAACAGCCTGATTACACCCACTATGCATTTTCGGTGGGGCAGGATGATTTTGAAGAAGTCACCGCTTACTTGCGGCTTCGTAACGTTATTGAGTGGAAATCCAATTCGAGCGAAGGTAACTCGTTTTATTTTTCGGATCCCGATGGGCATCGTCTGGAAGTGCATGTAGGCAGCCTCGCTTCAAGGCTTGAGCAATGTCGGCGCCATCCGTATGCAAGTATGGAGTTTTTTGACTGACCGTTTTCGTCTGATTTTATTGAAAAAGTAGCTCTGCTATCTGGCCTGCGGCAAAATCTCTACATTGGCCAGCAGGGAAGCACGCAGCATGATGGGACAGTTATCGAGTGGGCAGGAGCGGCTGTTTTACTCGTTCAACCTTGAAGATCACATTCCAGCCAATCACCTTCTACGCAGCATTGATCTGTGTCTCGATGTGAGCGACCTGCGCCATTACCTCGCCGATTTCTATAGCCCGATTGGGCGTCCGTCGATTGATCCTGAACTGATGATTCGCATGCTGATCGTGGGCTACTGCTATGGCATCCGCTCCGAACGGCGGTTGTGCGAAGAGGCCCATTTGAACCTGGCGTATCGCGAATGGCGAGCCTTCAAGAACGAGCGTTCGCACGTCACAAAAGCCAACACCATCATCTTCCGCTCCAGGCAGACCGACTGCGTAGCCTGTCCGATGAAAGCCAAGTGCTGCCCGAACACTTCGATTCGCAAGATCGTCCGCAGCGTCCATGAAGCCGCTCGTGATGTGGCTCGACGCATCGCGGCGACGCCGGAGTACGTGCGCTCTCGCCACGAACGTAAGAAGGTCGAAATGTTGTTTGCCCACCTCAAGCGCATCCTGAGATTGGATCGCTTGCGACTACGTGGCATGAGCGGCGCGACCGATGAGTTCACGCTGGCCGCTGCGGTGTAGAACCTGCGACGGCTGGCCAAACTTACATCTCAAGGTCCGCCAGTTACGGGATAGGTGCGCTTGCACCAAGCAAAAAACCTCAAACTAACCCAATAATAGAGCCGCAAAGGTCAACGAAGGGCCGAAAAACCACTCAATGTGGCGAGTAGGTTCTCCGGTGGCGGTCGTGCCTGAGCTCAGGCGAGCTGAAAATCCGACTTTTTCAACAGAATCGGCCGATTGCGGTCAATCGATCTGAGGCGATGAGCTGGGTGGCGTATACCAGTGAACTCTGGAGGCGACATAAACGTGTTTTTGCTTCTGAGGCGTGAAGGGGGTGTCGAGTGTGCCCAGTGCTATCGAAACCCAATCGGAAAATTCACCTTGTGAGCGTGACCAGAACAAAGTTGAACCACACTGCGCGCAGAACTCGCGCAGCACCGATTCTGAAGAAGAATACCTAGTGATTTGCCCAGCGCCGTTGAGTATCCGTAACGCGCTACGGGGCACGCTACCATACGAAGCGAATGCTGCACCGTGACCTTTACGGCATTGACTACAGTGACAATGACTCACTGCCTTGGGCGTAGTCAGTAGCTGATAACTGATTGCTGTGCAAAGACAGCTTCCCTGGTAGACCTCTGTCATGCGTTCGTCCCTGTCGTTGGAAAAGGCGCCAGCTTAGCCACCTTGATCTGATCAGTCGAACGTCCGCTTCCGGGCCGATTCTTACCTTGCAGGAAGGGCAGAGATCGACCCATAGCTGCCGGTCAGCATTGGCTAAATTTGGCAGATTGCTGCTTGTCGCGACGAGCTACATTCCAAAGCGCACAGCGCTAATACAAGGAGTATTGGCCGACCATGCCGCAAAGCGGGAAACGGGCAAAGTTATTCGCGACGGCGATAGCCGCTTCCAGGTGAGCGCCATCGACGTTGTCAAAATAGACATCAATCCCCTCCTGGGTTGCCCGGCGCAGTGCTGCTTCAAGGTCGGGTTCCACGTTGTAGTTGATCACGGCGTCCAAGCCAAAGTCTTCTCGCAGCCATTGCGCCTTGGCCTCTGAACCCACCGAGCCGATCACGCGGCAACCCTTCAGTTTGGCGATCTGCGCCACGACAGATCCGACGGCACCGGCGGCTGACGAGACGAACACGGTTTCGCCAGCTTTCGGCTTGGCGATGTGCAGCAAGCCGAAATACGCGGCATGGCCGGGTAACCCCTAAGCGCCTAGGTAAGCCTGGATTGCCACACGCTCGGTGTTGAGCAAAGTGAGGTCGGCGGCATTCAGAAGCGCATGTTCGCGCCAGCCGCAGAAATGACTGACCGCATCGCCCACACGGAATTTGTCATCCGCGGAATCTACGACTACTCCGACTGCGCCCCTTTCAAGTACCGAGCCGATCTGAAAGGGAGCAATGTAACTCTTACCTCATTCACGCGCCCACCCATGTACGGATCTACCGACATGTACAGATTGCGGACCAGAACTGGACAAGGCATTACGAGCAATTACGCGGTGCCGCCGTCGCTGTGATCTGGGCGATCCAATACTTGTTCAACTAACCTTCCAAGGATTGTTCCGCCATTTCTCCTGAAAAAACTCAATAAATACCCGAATGCGGGGGCTCAGGTGCTTTCTATCTGAATGCAACAGATAAACCGGCTCAATGATCCCCGACTTGAATTCCTCCAGCAGTGGCACCAGTGCTCCTGCTTTTACATCCAACCCAATATGAAAATCGGCCAGCTTGACCACACCCGCACCCGACAACGCCATGTCTCGTAATAGGTCCCCTTGAGTGAAGGACGCACTGGGCGTTACGGGTACCCGCGACGCAATGGCCAAGCGTGCCTTGGACAACTTGCTGATGGGGCTCGAAGGTCAGTGGCCTCGCGATCTCGTTAATTCGCAAGCGTTACGTCAGTGATTACCGAATCGCTGGCGTGGGATCGCGGCAAAGAGATGGCTGACCTTAAGCGCTTTACGGTGGCTACCGACATAAAGGTCTATTCTGCGATCCTCATCGTCCTTGGCAACGGGGATCGAACGAGAACACCAACGGGTTGTTAAGGCAGTACTTCCCGAAAGGGACCGACCTTGCAGATCACTCGCAAGCCACGCTCAAATGAAGTCGCAAGGCAGCTAAATAGCCGCCCTCGGAAAACACTAGACTACGAAACACCCGCTGAACGATTTAGCCATTCTGTTGCATCGACCGGTTGAATCCACAGCCGAAAGCGGCCATTTGTGAATGCATGCTTTCGGCCAGGTCATGTAGACGCTAGTCACTCGATAACAAGTTACTTTGCTTCCCTCCTCAACGACTGTGGAGTTACTCCCAGCTTACGAATGAAGACTTCACGCAAATGGCGCCTGTCGCGAAAGCCTGTCTCCCTTGCGATAATTTCCAGCGAGTGATGTCCTCGCTCCACCATGTTCCTTGCGGTCTCAATTCGAAGCTTTTCGACGGCCTTGGCCGGTGACAGGCCGGTTTCCGAATAGAAGATGCGACTGAACTGTCGCTCACTGAGATGCGCGACTTTGGCCAGATTTTCTACGGTCAAGACACCGGAAAGGTTCGAACGAGCGTAATCCAGCGTGACTTGTATGCGATCCGATCTCGGCGCAATTTCGAGCATCTGGGAATGTTGCGACTGACCGCCTGATCTACGGTGATACATGACCAGAACGCGAGCCACCTTGTTGGCTATTGCCTCCCCTAGGTCTTTCTCGATGATACCCAAAGCCAAATCCATCGCCGCTGAAAGCCCGGCTGACGTCCAGATCGAACCGTCGTTGATGAAGATATGATCTGACTCTACCCGAGTGTTCGGAAATTGCGCCTTGAGGAGCTCGGCATAGGCCCAATGTGTTGTGACACGACGGCCTTCGAGCAGGCCTGCCTGGGCCAATACGAATGCCCCGGTACAAAGACCAGCAGTGCGTCGCGCTCCACCGGCGGTGGCTTTGACGAACTTCAATTCATCATCAGAGGTCTTGTGAGCCGACGGATCGACGATGCCGGAGACCATCCAGGTGTCAGCTAGTGTTTCTGAGCTGGCCTGCTGCGTTTTGACCGTAGCGCCGACAGACGACCTGATCTCGCCGCCGCGTATGGAATAGTTGGTGATCTGGTAGATTTCTTCCTTGGCCACCACGTTAGCGAATTCGAATACAGACTGAGTTCCAAGCGCCATTACCTGGAAACCATCCGTCAAGAAATAGCCGATCCGATGCATGTCCGTTTCCCCGCGCCATGTCCGAAAACACGACCATAAATGTCGTTTCAATTCAAGTCAACGCAATGCAATATTGGTGACACCTGTAGCGCATAAAGCCGGATGTAATGATGTTAAATCCAATATTCTGAATGCTAATTCATCCGGACCAATGGCACGGATTTTCTTCGAACTTATTTAACTGTTGCCAGGTTATTTAGTTGGAGTATTGGTCCAATCTTGTCCGCGCTCGCCTATTTAATTTAAATAAATCACCCCCCACACCAATAGTGTTGTGAGAACCCTATATCACCATAATCAATAGTTGGCCAAATTGTTGAGCGTCTTCTGAAGTCACCAGAACTCTAAAGCAACTCCATTGGAAAGTTACGACATGAATAAACAATTCCTCAGTGCACAAGCCGTCACACAATTCATAGACATCAATGGCAGACATCTCGCTTATCGCACCTTTGGCAGCGGCACACCTCTGGTTCTGTGCGTGAGATTCCGGGGCACGATGGAGTCTTGGGACCCGCTCTTCCTCAACAGCCTTGTTGAACAGGGTTTCCAGGTCACGATTTTTGACTACAGCGGTTTGGGTAAGTCCACTGGCGAACGCACTTACAACCCTGCTTCGCTGGCCAAAGACGCCATTGAACTCATCACTGCCTTGAAGCTGGGGAAGGTGATCATCGGGGGTTGGTCACTTGGGGGTATTGCTGCGCAGATCGTTTTGGCACAAGCGCCGCAATTGGTCAGCCATGTCGTGCTGCTCGCAACGACGCCGCCGGGGAGTCTGGTCAAGCCTGGTGAGGCCATGTTCTATGAAATGGCGAAGCGCGAAAACGACTTTGAGGACTTCACCAGGCTGTTTTTCGAGCCCGACTCCGCGTCGTCAAGAGCCAGCGCCGAACGCTCTTGGCAGCGTTTGAGCATCGTCAGGGAGGATGCCAGTCCCGAGGTGCCCCCTGCGTGGGCCGGAGAACAACTCGGCGACGCTCCAAAGAATCCCATGTTCCCGGCAGACGCGGTGCTGCAGGTGCTGAAGTCCACCCCCATCCCGGTATTGCACTTGGGCGCGGATCACGACATCGTCTTCCCGGTTGAAAACTGGTACAGCCTCAGCGATCAACTTCCAACGTTGCATCTCGTCACCTTCCCGAGTGCCGGTCACGGTCCACACTTGCAGCACCCAAGTGCAGCCGCACGGCACATCGCTGCGTTCGTCAGCACCAGCGTCGAGGAAGACCAATGAGCGATCTGATCGATCTGGCCATCCGTGCCGCCGGCGGTCTGGAGCGATTCAAGTCTTTCCAGCGCCTTTCAGCCACCTTGCACCACAGCGGAGGCCTTTGGGCGCTCAAGCAGTGCGACGGTGTACTCAGCCATTCGCGTGTGACCGTCCAACTTCACCAACAGCGGGTCTCCCACGGACCGTTCGCACCCAGCAGCGATTATTCGGTTTACACACCGTCGCGTGTCGAGGTCCTTCACGAGGATGGCAGTCTTGCCGAAGCGCTCGAAGAACCGCGTGCGTCCTTCGACGGTTTCGAGATGGAGACACCTTGGTCGCGCACCCAACTGGCTTACTTCGCCGGCTACACCATGTGGACCTACCTGACTTCTCCCTTCTTGCTTCGCCACGCGGGTGTTCGCGCCGAAGAGATTGAGCCTTGGTACGTCGACGGATTGCCATGGCGTCGTCTGCGTGTCGAATTCGCTCCCGAGATCGCCAGCCACAGCGCGGTGCAGACGTTCTATTTCGATAGCGATGGGTTGCTCCGCCGTCATGACTATGAGGTCGACATTCAGGGGCGCAACGCTGCGGTCCGTTACCTCAGTGACTACACCGAAGTGCAAGGCCTGCGCATGCCGACGCGCTTTCGCATCTATCCACGCACCGGCGATAACCTCGCCGTCGCCGAGCCCCTCATCGTTGGCGTGGATCTCTCCGATTTCCGATTCGAATAACAGGTGATTCATGACAACTCGTACAACATACCGTGCCGTAGTAGCAACCGCCCCCGGACAACTGCAACTGATTGAACGTCAGATCCCCACGCCGACTCCCGGACAGGTGCGCATCCGGGTCGAGGCTTGTGGTGTCTGTCATTCCGACAGCGCGACGGTAGAGAATTTGACCGGCGCAATCAGCTACCCCCGCGTTCCTGGCCACGAAGTCGTCGGGCGAATCGAGGCGTTGGGTGCAGGCGTCGACGGCTGGCAGATCGGGCAGCGTGTCGGGGTTGGCTTTCTCGGCGGCGAAGACGGCAGTTGCCCGTCCTGCCGTCAGGGTGACGGGATCAACTGTCATAACCCGGTGATCACCGGCATGAACGTCGACGGCGGTTATGCCGAAATCATGCTGGCCGAGGCCCGGGGTCTGGTGCGGATACCGGAAGAACTGGAGGCTGCCGAGGCCGCCCCGTTGCTTTGCGCCGGGTTGACCACCTTCAATGCGTTGCGCAACTCCAACGCTCGAGCCGGCGACGTGGTGGCCATCCATGGGCTCGGTGGTTTGGGTCATCTGGGGGTGCAGTTCGCCCGAAAAATGGGCTTCTATACCGTGGCGATCGCACGCGGCGCCGACAAGGCCGAGCAAGCCCTGGCCTTGGGCGCTCATCGGTACATCGACGCTACCGAAGAAAATGTCACCGACGTGCTGCGCTCCCTCGGTGGCGCCAAAGTGGTACTGGGCACCGCACCCACCGGGCAAGGAATGGCGCAGACCGTACCAGGGCTGACGCCTCGCGGACAGTTGATTGTCGTCGCGGTGCCGGGTGACCCCATCACCCTGAATGCAACCGACCTGATCTTCGGTGCTCGCTCTGTGGTCGGTGCCCTGACCGGCAGTGTGCCAGACAACGAGCAGACGCTGGCTTTCGCCAGCCTGCAGAACATCCGCCCATTGATCGAAACCTTCTCCCTCGATCAGGCGCAAGAAGCTTATGACCGGATGATGCGAGCCGATGTGCGTTTGCGTGCGGTTTTAGTCATGTCCCCGGATAAAGCGTAATCGTCCGATTCCCGTTATTAAGGAGAACAGCCATGAAAGCGATAGCCTACGATCAGGCGGGATTGTCCATTAACGATCCGCAATCCCTCTACGATATCGAACTGCCCGTACCTCAGCCGGGGGCGCATGACTTGCTGGTAAAAATCCAGGCCATTTCGGTGAATCCTGTCGATAGCAAATTGCGCCTGAGCATGCCGACCGACGGACCACGCGTATTGGGCTGGGACGCCGTCGGAAAAGTGGAGGCAGTCGGCGCTGAAGTCAGTCTGTTCAAGGTCGGCGATGAAGTCTGGTACGCCGGCGACATCACACGTGCAGGCAGTTATGCCGAATACGGTCTGGTCGATGAGCGTATCGTCGGCCACCGCCCATCATCGATTCCTGCGGCTCACGCGGCTGCCTTGCCACTGACCAGCATCACCGCTTGGGAGCTGTTGTTTGATCGCCTGAAGATCGAGCAAGGCACTGGCAACGGGCAAAGCCTGCTGGTGATCGGGGCCGGTGGTGGGGTGGGTTCGATTCTCGTGCAACTGGCACGCCAACTGACAGCACTGACTATTATCGGCACCGCCTCGCGACAGGCCACCAAAGAGTGGGTCAGCGAACTGGGCGCGCATTTCGTGATTGATCACCGCGAGCCGCTGCATCCTCAACTAAATGCGCTCGGGCTGGGCGAGGTCGATCATGTGATCAGCCTGACCCATACCGAGACCTACTACGAGCAACTCATCGGTTTGATCAAGCCAGAAGGCAATCTCGCGCTGATCGACGATCCGGCGTCATTGGATGCAATGCCGCTCAAGCGCAAGTCGATCTCGCTTCATTGGGAGTTCATGTTCACGCGCTCGATGTACCGTACGAAAGCGATGTTCAAACAGCATCAGTTGCTGAATCGAGTGGCTGAACTGCTCGACAGCGGGGTGTTGAAAACCACGTTGGGCGAAAACTTCGGAACCATCAATGCTGAAAACCTTCGACGCGCTCATGCCCTGATCGAAAGCGGCAAATCCAAAGGCAAGATCGTTCTGGAAGGCTTCTAATCCAACCGGTCACCGGTTACCCAAGAGATTGATCAATGACACACTTCACTGCAATTCCGACGGATCAGGCCAGCGGCGCTACCGCTGAGGTCTACGCGAATATCAAGCAGGCGTTGGGCAGAGTCCCTAACGCTTACGCAACACTGGCAACCCTTGCGCCTGAAGCGCTGAAGTCGATGCTGGCCGCCGATAGAATTTTGGCGGGCGGACCACTGAGCAAACCCGATCAGGAAACGGTCAAGCTGGTGCTCAGTGAACTGTCCGGCTGTGACTACTGCGTTGCGGCCCATAGCATGGTCGGAAAAATGGTGGGACTGTCCGCCAGCACAATGCGTCAGATACGTGCCGGCCAGTCCACCGGGGATACCCGGAGAGACACGTTGGTTGCTTTCACGCGCAGCCTGACACTCAATCCTGGAACCGTTGCGCAGTCGCAGGTGCAGTCGCTTCAGGAGGCTGGATACGGTGGTGAGGAGATCGTTCACATTGGCCTGGCAATCTCCGTGATTACTTTTACCAACGTCTTCAATCGCATCAACGAGACTGTTGTCGATTTTCCTGAGCCAGCGTGAGGTTTAAGCCGTTTCAGAGATGACCGGGGCATCTATTGTTCGGGGTCTAAAGCGGTTGTTCTCGAACGACTGCTTTTGGCCGATTGTTGCCTGTTGCAAAGGGCAGTTACCAACCCATAGCGACCGTTGAGAATGTGGAGCCATGAATTATATAGGCCTTTCTAAGTGAGTCGCCCCCAATTCCGTAAATATGGGCTTAATCAGCGCGAGTTCCTAAAGGCCACCGGCGCCAGCCATTTCGATTGAGATAATCGTGCTTTCTGAAGGGAGCGCTCGTTTCGCAGTCAAATACGAGTAGCGTTCTCGCCAGATGCAAAGATCGCGCGGCACAACACGGCACAACACGGCGCAACAATTGCCGGCGAGGCTTATGTGGGGCAGGCCTGTAATCTTGTGCTCAGGGTGCGGCGCTCCCAGCCCCACCTTGCGAATTTCATGCATCAATCAAGGAGCGAGCGATGCACCTCACCGAGCAACAGTTACTCATGATTTTTCCAGGCGCCCGCACTCAAGCAGGGGCGTTCATCCTGGTCCTCAATAACGCCATGGCGCGCCGTAATATCAGTACCCCCGGGCGCATCGCCGCCTTCCTGGCGCAAATCGGCCACGAGTCCGGGCAGTTGCAGCATGTGCGAGAGTTGGGCAACGAGAAGTATTTCGAGAAATACGATACCGGGGACTTGGCCGAGCGCCTGGGCAATTCTCCTGAGCCCGACGGCGACGGACAACGCTATCGGGGTCGTGGCCTGATCCAGGTCACCGGCCGCAGTAATTATCTGCAGTGCAGTCGGGCGCTGTTTGCTGATGAGCGCTTGTTGCAACAACCCGAACTGTTGGAACTGCCACAGTGGGCCGCCGAATCCGCGGCCTGGTTCTGGGAGCGAAACGGCCTCAATGAACTGGCCGACGGCGATGAGTTCAACCGTATTACCCGACGTATCAATGGTGGCTTGAACGGGTTGCAGGATCGTTTGCTGCTGTGGGAACGGGCAAAGGCCGTGTTATGCCCGCCTGCAAGCCCGTGAGGCCTGTGTCAGAGCGCTTGCCCGCGCACATCTAGATAGTCCGTCACTTGCAAGCGCTACTCGCTCGTGTACGTTAGCCTCATTCCGTCCGATCAGGAGTTGACCGTGAAAGAAATCACTCAGCTGGCCGCTGAACTTGGCAGGCGTCTGCAGGTTCTCAACGCCCACGTCACCGCCGCCGAGTCCTGTACGGGCGGCGGTATCAGCGAGGCGATTACCCGGATACCGGGTAGCTCGGCGTGGTTCGAGGCCGGTTATGTCACCTATTCCAACCGCCAGAAGACGCTTCAGCTGAATGTCCCGACCGAGCTGTTTTCAACGGTGGGAGCGGTCAGTCGGGAGGTGGTCGAGGCCATGGTCCGTGGCGCACAGAAAAAAAGCAGTGCGCGTTTTGCCGTGGCGGTCAGCGGGGTGGCAGGGCCGGACGGCGGTTCTCCCAGCAAGCCGGTGGGCACCGTTTGGCTGGCGTGGGGCGTCGACGACCAGGTGTTCAGCGAGGTACAGCACTTCGCCGGTAACCGCGACGAGGTCCGCCGACAAACGGTGAAGGCCGCGCTAGAGGGGCTGCTGCGCCATGCCGCGGGAGAAATCTCAAATCAGGGGTAGGCGATCCGCAAACGCTGTGGAATAATACTGTCTACTTATACAGGTGTTGGCCGTCAGGCCTTATTGATTACGTGAGGACTTTAATGGACGACAACAAGAAGAAAGCCTGGCTGCGGCCCTGGGTCAGATCGAACGTCAATTCGGCAAGGGTGCCGTAATGCGTATGGGCGATCAGGACCGTCAGGCGATCCCGGCCATCTCCACTGGCTCTCTGGGTCTGGACATCGCTTTGGGCATTGGCGGTCTGCCAAAAGGCCGCATTGTTGAAATCTACGGTCCTGAATCTTCCGGTAAAACCACACTGACCTTGTCCGTGATCGCCCAGGCCCAGAAAGCCGGCGCGACCTGCGCCTTCGTCGATGCCGAGCACGCCCTGGACCCTGAGTATGCCGGCAAGCTGGGCGTCAACGTCGACGACCTGCTGGTTTCCCAGCCAGACACCGGTGAGCAAGCCCTGGAAATCACCGACATGCTGGTGCGTTCCAACGCGGTTGACGTGATCATCGTCGACTCCGTGGCAGCGCTGGTGCCAAAAGCTGAAATCGAAGGCGAGATGGGTGACATGCACGTGGGCCTGCAAGCCCGCCTGATGTCCCAGGCGCTGCGTAAAATCACCGGTAACATCAAGAACGCCAACTGCCTGGTGATCTTCATCAACCAGATCCGCATGAAGATCGGCGTGATGTTCGGCAGCCCGGAAACCACTACCGGTGGTAACGCGCTGAAGTTCTACGCCTCGGTTCGTCTGGATATCCGTCGCACGGGTGCGGTGAAAGAAGGTGATGAAGTCGTCGGTAGCGAGACCCGCGTCAAGGTTGTAAAGAACAAGGTGGCTTCGCCGTTCCGTCAGGCCGAGTTCCAAATTCTTTACGGCAAGGGCATCTACCTCAATGGCGAGATGATCGACCTGGGTGTTCTGCACGGTTTCGTTGAGAAGTCCGGTGCCTGGTATGCCTATAACGGCACCAAGATCGGCCAGGGTAAAGCCAACTCGGCCAAGTACCTGGCGGATAACCCGGATATTGCCGCAACGCTCGAGAAACAACTGCGTGACAAGCTGCTGTCGCCGGCTTCGGTAGCGGACGCCAAGGCTTCTGCGGTCAAAGAGACCGAAGACGATCTGGCTGACGCTGATATCTGATTGATCCGATGACCGCCGTACTCGATACCCTCGTCGCGGTGCGGCGAACCGCAATGGACCTGCTCGCGCGACGCGAGCACGGTCGAGTCGAGCTGACGCGTAAACTGCGTCAGCGCGGCGCTCTCCCCGAAATGATCGAAACAGCACTCGACCGGTTGACGGAAGAGGGCTTGTTGTCCGAAGCCCGCTACCTTGAAAGCTTTGTCTCCTACCGTGCCCGTTCCGGCTATGGCCCTTTGCGCATTCGTGAAGAGTTGGGGCAGCGCGGCCTGCAACGCAGCGACATCGAACTCGCCTTGCGCGAGAGCGGCATCGACTGGCAGGAGCAGTTGCAAGACACCTGGCGGCGCAAATTCTCCGGGCACTTGCCTATAGACGCTCGGGAGCGTGCCAAGCAAGGCAGGTTCCTGGCGTATCGGGGATACTCCATGGAAATGATCAGCCGCTTGTTCAGCGGCCGAGGGATGGACGATTGACTGAAACGGCCCGCTATTTCGATAGCGGGCCGTTTTTTTTGCCTCACATGACCTTTACTGGCTCTCGCGTACGCGGCTGCACTGTTGGTTGGTTTTGTGCCCAGTTTTCCGCCAGGTTGATGTAATCCACCAGCTCGCGCAGTCGGCCTTGATTACGGGCGGTGAAGGTGAAGGCCAGTCGCGCCAGGTGACTGAACTGTGCTTCATCGTGCTCTTCGCCGTTGTAGGCATGTTGATGGAATTGATCACTCAGGCACAGGTCGGCGAATGCCTCCTGCATGTGTTCGAGTGCCTGGTCACTGAGCTTGTGGTTCATGCGAATCACGAACTGATGCTTGAGCCAGCGGCTGGAGTGGTAATTGCTGTAGAACTGGTTGATCTGCTCCACCGCTTCTTCGGCACTGTAGACCAGCTTCACCAGCTTCATGTCGGCGGGCAGGATGTAGTGGTTTTCCTCCAGTTGCTGGCGGATGAAGTCCAGCGCGCCCTGCCAGAATTTGCCGCCCGGCGCGTCCAGCAGTACCACGGGCACCAATGGGCTTTTACCTGTCTGGATCAGCGTCAGGACTTCCAGCGCTTCGTCCAGGGTGCCGAAACCACCCGGGCACAACACCAGAGCATCCGCTTCCTTGACGAAGAACAGCTTGCGCGTGAAGAAAAAATGGAAGGGCAGCAGGTTGGTCGTGCCCTGGACGGTGGGGTTGGCATGTTGCTCGAAGGGCAGGGTGATGTTGAATCCCAGGCTGTGCTCAAGGCCAGCCCCTTCGTGAGCCGCGGCCATGATGCCGCCTCCCGCACCCGTGATGACCATCATGTCCGAGCGCGCCAGGGCGGCGCCGAGTTCCCGGGCGAGGCCATACAAGGGATGTTCCACTGGCGTGCGTGCGGAGCCGAAAACAGTGACCTTGCGTCGCCCCTTGAACTGCTCCAGCACCCGGAACGCGTGCTCGAGTTCGCGCAGGGCCTGCAGGGTTATCTTGGCATTCCAGCGGTTGTGGTCTTCCTGGGCCATGCGCAGCACAGTCAGGATCATGTCGCGGTAGATCGGGATGTTCGGGCTATTGGGTGAAACCAGGTTGAGCTGTTCTTCGACCTTGCTGATGAGGTCGTGGCCGCTTTCTTGAAAATGACGGCTCAGGAGGTCATTCGGTTGGTAAGGCATTCAACTTCTCCTTCTGCACAGAGCCATCGGCGTCGACCCTTCAGCGTCGATGCCACGCCACTTCATGTGGCGCTGTCTGCCCAGGCCCATGCCTGGGCGATCCACTTGACCCGACCGGTGATCGAGTCATCCATACTGGCTCTGTTTTTCCCTTGGATGAAAGAAACGTTCGCACAGCGCAAGGTGTAACGGGCGGCACCTTTTCATGCCCTGACAAATGAACGTGGATACCTGAAATCTAGACCCTTGCGATGATTCGTGCTGCCTTGATCATTGCGCCGCAAAGTCTTTCCTGGCAACCGTTTATTGACGATTTGCGAGGTGGTTTCACCGCTCGTCTGAACCCGCCCCGAGTGTGCTGTGCTCTGATTTACTAAGTTACAGGTACTACACGACAACTTGGCGTCAAGGGCAGGGCGCAAGGTACAAGCGGTTAAAGGATTTTTCGCTCATTACGAGCGAAGCGCAGGGAGCCGGTAAGCCATGGCCAGGGTCATTCTGGAGATCGATACGCAACTGTATCGATTGCTGAAGTCATCAGCCGAGATCAATCATTTGAGTCTCGAGGAGGAGTGCTGCCGGCGTCTTATGGGCGCGGAGCGGCGTTCACGCTATTTGCAAGCGCTGGTGGCGGAACTGCGCGCCGAGGATGAACAGCGGCGCGCAAAATCCCACTGACTTACTTTTTCTTCTGGGTCGCTTTCGGGCAATCCGATTCCTGATAGCTGGCAGAGCCCACCGCACGGTTGGTCTTGACCTCGGTGAAGTCGTAACGCATGACCGCGCCCTTGGCCATCAGCTTGCGGAAGGACGGGTTGTTGCAGACCGAGGCGCCAAGCTGGAAGTACACGGCCTTGGGGTCGGCGCGCATTTTGTTGGCGTGACTGCTTTGCACGCTCAGGTGGTTGATGAGCGTATTGCCCTCGACCGTGTAGCCCTGATCGAGAATGTCTTCATTGATCGCCCGTGGAGTGCCGACGCTGCTTTGCGTGGCGACGTTGCGCAGCTCTCTGTTCAGATTCTGCTCACTCAAGGACGCAGCCTGAGCGTTGAAGGACGACGCCAGCAGAATGGCAGCGGTGGGAACGATAAGGCGCAGCATGAAACTCTCCTGGGGCAGTGATGGGGGTTTGACCCATCACATGACTGTGCGTTCAGTGGCGGCGAATTATAGGGGAGCGGGCCTGGACGGTACAGGTTTGCTCTGGTGGGTCTGGTAAACTGCCTGCACTTTCACCCTGCGAGTGCTTTTCGTGTCCATCTCTTTTTTCTGCCGTGGCCTGCGATGAACCATGCCCCCAACGCCGTAGCCCGTCTGCGCGACCAGCGCGAAGAGGAAGGCATCAAGCCGATCCAGGCCCGTGGCTGGCGGGCGACTCGTTGCCGCGCGTGCCGCGTGATCGAGAGTCACTGCCTGTGCGCCTGGCGTCCGCAGGTCGAGACCCGCTCCGGGGTGTGCCTGATCATGACCGGCAAGGAAGTGTTCAAGCCCAGCAACACCGGCTGGCTGATTGCCGATGTGGTGCGTGACAACCATGCCTTCATCTGGTCGCGTACCGAGGTCGATCAACAGTTGCTGGCGTTGCTGTCCGACCCGCAATGGCAGCCTTATCTGGTGTTCCCGGGTGAATATGTCGCGCCTGAGCGGGTGACTCACAGCGTGGCAGTCGATGACACCCGGCGACCGCTGTTCATCTTGCTGGACGCGACCTGGACCGAAGCCCGCAAGATTTTCCGCAAGAGCCCTTATTTCGACGCGCTGCCGATCCTTAGCCTGTTGCCCGAGAAGCTCTCGCGCTATCAATTGCGCCGTTCCACCCGCAGCGAACACCTGTGCACCGCGGAAGTCGCGGCTTTGTGTCTCGATCTGGCGGGCGATGGAGAGGCGGCATCGGCACTCGATGCCTATTTCGATGTGTTCAGCCAGCATTACCTCGACGCCAAGCGTCAGCTGGAAATGAATGTTTCGACCCCGGCGCACACCGAGTTGATGGCCTATGTTCAGCCAGCAGTGGTATTGATGGACTGATTGTCGCCGATGCTGCAATAAAGTGTGCCGGCCATGTCGCTTGACCACCCCGGTTTCGCTGGGCATGCTTGGCGCCGATTAGGGTGCGGCCAGAGTTTGAAACGCCGTTTTTTGCGTTGAACGTGCCCTGTTGGTGCAGCTCCGTGGCTGTTACCTCGAGTTGTTTTGGCGATGCCCGAATGCATCGGGCGTCCCATGAAAAACAGGATCATTTGAAAAATGGCCACATACGAAATCCTGATTGCCGATGACCATCCGCTTTTTCGTTCCGCCCTGCATCAAGCGCTGACCCTGGGCCTGGGCCCGGATGTGCGCCTGGTGGAAGTGGCGAGCATTGCCGAGCTGGAGACCCGCCTGACCGAAAAGGCTGACTGGGACCTGGTGCTGCTGGATCTGAACATGCCGGGTGCGTACGGTTTTTCCGGGTTGGTGCTGTTGCGCGGCCAGTATCCGCAAATTCCTGTGGTCATGGTCTCGGCCCAGGAAGAAGCGACGATCATGGTGAAATCCCGGGAATTTGGTGCAAGCGGTTTCATCCCCAAGTCCAGCGACCTGAGTGTCATCCAGAAAGCCGTGCGTGCGGTGCTTGATGGCGATGTATTCTGGCCGCCGCAGGCGTTCGAAGCCGTCAGCGTTTCAGATGAAGCCAAGGCGGCCAGCGAAGGCCTTGCCAGCTTGACGCCGCAACAGTTCCGGGTGCTGACCATGGTCTGCGAAGGGTTGCTGAACAAGCAGATTGCCTACGAACTGAGTGTGTCCGAAGCGACCATCAAGGCCCACGTCACCGCAATATTTCGTAAGCTGAATGTGCGCACTCGCACCCAGGCGGCGCTGCTGCTGCAACAACTTGAGTCAATTTCAAGCCATTAAGCGCTGGCACCTTCACGCTTTTTTGACTTTGGTTAATCTAGCTTTCCCACTCCTTTTTTTGGTCAGTTCCTACTCTATGTCACCTTTCAAAGGCCAGACCGGCCTGAAACGTATCCTCAATGCTTCCGGCTACTCGCTGGACGGCCTGCGCGCAGCCTTCACCGGCGAAGCGGCTTTTCGGCAATTGGTGTTGCTCAACGTCATCCTGATCCCGCTGTCGTTCTTCTTGAACGTGAGTCGTGTCGAGCAGGCGTTGCTGATTGCGGTCTGCCTGCTGGCGCTGATCGTCGAGTTGCTCAATTCGGCTGTGGAAGCGGCCATCGACCGCATTTCCCTTGAATTGCACCCGTTGTCGAAAAACGCCAAGGACATGGGCAGTGCCGCGCAATTCGTCGCCTTGACCATGATTGCGCTGGTCTGGGCGGTGATCCTGCTTTAAGCGATCGCTGGCAGGACGATCTCGTCGCTGCGCTGCACCCCGGCGGTGAACGCGCGGCACAGGTCGAGGAATTCACGCATCGCCGAGGTCTGGTACTTCTGCTTGTGCCAGATGAAATAGAACTGTCGCGCCAGGTCCAGGTCCGGGGTCTCCACCGCGACCAGGCTGCCGCGACGGAACGCATCCCGCAGCGCCAGCCGCGAGATGCAGCCTATCCCCAGGCCGGACTCCACGGCGCGTTTGATGGCCTCGGTGTGTTCCAGCTCCAGGCGGATGTTCAGCGCGCTACGGTGATGGCGCATGGCCTGGTCGAAGGTCAGGCGCGTGCCTGAACCTTGTTCACGCAAGATCCACGCTTCATGGCTCAGTTCCTCCATGGTCGCGGTGCCGCGTTTGGCCAGCGGGTGCTGTGGCGCGCAAAAGACCACCAGCTCATCTTCGACCCAGCTTTGCACTTCGATGTCCGGGTGGCTGCAATCGCCTTCGATCAGACCCAAGTCAATTTCGTAGTGGGCGACCTGTTGCACAATGTTGGCGGTGTTCTGCACATGCAGCTTTACCTGGCTTTCCGGGTGGCGCTGCATGAAACCGCCGATCAACAGGGTCGCAAGGTAGTTGCCAATGGTCAGGGTTGCGCCCACCGCCAATGAGCCGAAACCCGACTTGCCATTGAGCAGGTCCTCGATCTCCTTGGCCTGGTCTAGCAGGGCGACCGCCTGGGGCAGCAGCTGTTTACCCAGGGCGTTGAGGCTCAGGCGTTTGCCGGCGCGATCGAACAGCTGGCAGCTGCACTGGCGCTCCAGCTCGGTGATCGACGTGCTCGCCGCCGACTGCGAGAGGTTGAGCAGGCCCGCAGCACGGGAGACGCTTTCCTGCTGGGCGACGGCGACGAACACTTGAAGTTGACGGAGAGTAAATCGCATATCGATATAACCGATAACCCTTATCTTAATAATCCAGTTAACAGATATTGTCGGCGCTATTAGAATGCGATGCAATTGCGCACCGCCGGTCTCTTCCTGAAAGAGCAAGCGCAGACCCAATCTCCAGGAGTCCCCGTACATGAGCAACATGAACCACGAGCGTGTCCTCAGTGTTCATCACTGGAACGACACTCTGTTCAGCTTCAAGTGCACCCGTGATCCGGGCCTGCGCTTCGAGAACGGTCAGTTCGTGATGATCGGCCTGCAACAACCCAATGGCCGCCCGCTTATGCGCGCTTACTCGATCGCCAGCCCGAACTGGGAAGAGCATCTCGAGTTCTTCAGCATCAAGGTGCCTGATGGTCCGCTGACTTCCCAGCTGCAGCATCTGAAGGAAGGTGACGAGATCATCATCAGCAAGAAGCCTACCGGCACACTGGTGCTGGATGACTTGAAGCCTGGCAAACATTTGTACCTGCTCAGCACCGGTACCGGCTTGGCGCCGTTCATGAGCGTCATCCAGGACCCGGAAACCTACGAGCGTTTCGAAAAAGTGATCCTGTGCCACGGCGTACGTTACGTCAATGAAGTCGCCTACCGCGAATTCATCACCGAGCACCTGCCGCAGAACGAGTTCTTCGGCGACGCGCTGCGTGACAAGTTGATCTACTACCCGACCGTGACCCGCGAGCCGTTCGAGAACGAAGGTCGCCTGACCGACCTGATGCGCAGCGGCAAGCTGTTCAGCGACATCGGCCTGCCACCGATCAACCCGCAGGACGACCGCGCCATGCTGTGCGGCAGCCCGAGCATGCTCGACGAGACCAGCGAAGTGTTGAACAGCTTCGGCCTGAAGGTTTCGCCGCGGATGCGCGAGCCGGGTGATTACCTGATCGAGCGTGCATTCGTAGAGAAATAAGCACCAGCAACCGCTTTTGTTTTACCTGTGGGAGCGAGCCTGCTCGCGATGGGGGTGTCAGTCGACATTAATGTTGGCTGTCACACCGCAATCGCGAGCAGGCTTGCTCCCACAGTTGTTTGCGGCGTTCAGGGTTTTGCGGGAATGACTTCAAGGACCCGGATCAGCTCCGGACTCGGATAGTGCCAGCGCACATCCACATCCCAGAACTGCGCACCATATTCCCGTTCCGGCGCCGGCGCCTGGTACGCCGGACGCGGATCTTGCGCCAGGCATTGCTCAATCAGCTCAACCAGGGGCTCTGCAAGGCGCTGAGCATGCCCGTGAGCCTGTTGCAGGGCCGAGTCCGTCCACTGCACGGCGATAAGCGACGGCGCAGCGCTGGCGATACTGTTGCTGGCTGTGTCGATGATGTCTGCATATGGCACGTAGGGTTTGATATCGAGGATCGGTGTGCCATCCAGCAGATCGATCCCGGATATCCACAGGCGATCCGCTTCGACCTTGTCCAGCTTGACCACGGACTGGCCAATGCCATTGGGCCGGTGGGTGGCGCGCGTGGCGAACACCCCCATGGATTTGTTGCCGCCCAGGCGCGGAGGTCGGACTTTGAGTCGTGGCTTTTCCTCCAGGGCCTGGTGGAACAGGAACAGCAGCCACACGTGGCTGACCTGCTCCAGGCCCTGTACCGCGTCCCCTTGATCGAACGGTGCCACCAGTTCCAGTACGCCACGGGCGGCCGGGGCCAGTTGCGGCTGGCGTGGAATGGCGAATTTCTCCTTGAAGCAGGAGCGCACGAAGCCGATGGGGGAAACGCTGTAGGTCATGGTTTGGGGTCGAGGCAGAATTAAGGCGCGCATGATAACCCGTTCGACCAGCATTCAGTTGTGCCTGTGCCGGCCCCTTCGCGAGCAAGCCCGCTCCCACATTTGATATAGGGTACACAGGAGATCAGTGTGGGAGCGGGCTTGCTCGCGAAGGCCGTAACGCCGATTTCAGAGGCTGAACCCACCATCCAGCGGAATGATGTTGCCGGTCATGTAGGCCCCAGCCGTACTCGCAAGACTGATGGCCAACGCCGCCATCTCTTCCTCACGGCCCCAGCGCTTCATCGGGATCAACGCGGTGTCCTGCGCCAATGCCTGCTCATCATTGCCGATATGCTGGGTCATTTTGCTCGGAAAGCGCCCCGGGGCGATCACGTTTACGTTGATGTGCTGGCTCACCAGTTCCCGCGCCAGGATCCGCGACAGTTGATGCAAGGCCGCTTTGCTCGGCCCGTAGGCATACGCCTGTTCGCCAAAGGATGAAATCCCGGCGACTGAACCGATATTGATGATCCGTGCCGGGTTCGCAGGCGAACCCGCCTTGCGTAACAGCGGCAGAAATTGCTGGATGCAGTTGAATACTGACGTCACGTTCAGTTGCATGACCTTTTCCCAGCCCTTGATCGGGTAGCTCTCCAAGGGCGCCCCCCAGGTGGTCCCGGCGTTGTTGACCAGGATATCGAGGTGGGTCATCTGCTCTCCCAGGCGCGTGGCCAACTGCTGTACGCCTTCTTCCGTGGCCAGGTTGGCGGCTACCGCGTAACAGCGTCCGAGCGCACCGAGCTCATCGGCGGTTTGCCGGCAGGCTTCGACATCACGGGCACAAACGTAGACGGTAGCGCCAGCCTCGACATAGGCCTTGGCGATCATTTTGCCGATGCCACGGGTGCCGCCGGTCACCAGTGCGGTGCGGCCTTGCAGGGAGAAGTAGGGATGCATGGCGAATCCTGAGGGCTGAAGGTCATTACACCCTAGTCGTCAGTCGCGGTCAGCGGAGCCATTATTTTTGCGCGGAATGAGGGGTCATACGGCGTCGGTCCTTGTAGGAGCTGGCTTGCCAGCGAAGAGGCCCGAGAGCCTTGCGGCGATCAATCAGCCGCTTTCGCTGGCAAGCCAGCTCCTACAAGGTGTTGCAATCAGCCTTGGGGGTTATTGCGGGCGCACGCGCAGGGTCAGGCCCTTGAGGAAGTTGCGCAGCAACTGGTCGCCGCACGGGCGGTAGTTGGTGTGGCCGAACTTGCGGAACAGCGCGCTCAGCTCAGGCTTGGACACAGGGAACTCGGCGGCCTTGAGGATCGCGTGCATGTCGTCTTCTTTCAGCTCGAAGGCCACGCGCAGCTTTTTCAGGATGATGTTGTTGGTCACCGGCACTTCGATGGGCTGCGGTGGACGGCTTTCGTCCTTGCCGCGCTTGAAGATCACCAGGCCGTCGAGGAAATGCGCCATGACTTCGTCCGGGCAGCGTACGAAGCCTTCCTCGTCTTCCTCTTTCTTGTCGAGGTAGGTCAGCAGGTCGGCCAGGGTCACGTCCATGCCGCCGAGCTTGATGATCTCGATGACTTTCTTGTCGCTGATGTCGAGCATGTAGCGCACGCTGCGCAGTACGTCGTTATGAATCATGGTGTGCAATCCTGATATTCAGCAGTGGGCGCCGCACAAGCCGCGGCGCCAGAATGTGTGGCGGCGTGAGAGGCCTTAGAACTTCTCTTTGCCGGACAGGTAGCGCCATTGCCCCAGGGGCACCTTGCCGATGGACACGCCGCCGATGCGGATGCGGCGGATGCCCACGACCTTCAGGCCGACGGCCTGGCAGAACAGGGCGATCACGCCCGGTTGCGGGTTCTTCATGGCGAAGCGCAGGCGGTTTTCGTTCTGCCAGCTGGCCTTGACCGGCGGCAGTTCCTTGCCCTTGTAGGTCAGGCCGTGGTTCAGGCGGTTGAGGCCGTGTGCAACCATCTCGCCTTCAACCTCCACCACATATTCCTGCTCGATCTTGCTGGAGTCGGCGGTGAGCTTGCGCAGGATCTTCCAGTCCTGGGTGAACACCAGCAAACCGCTGGCATTGGCCTGCAGGTCGGTGCTGGCGGTCAGGCGCTGGAAGTGGCCCTTGAGCGGGCGCTTGCCGTAGCGATGCTCTTCGCTCAGGGTTTCGGCGCTGATGGTCGCCATGGCGCTGTCCGCGTCCATGCCCGCGGGCACGTTGAGCAGGATGGTCACCGGCTCCGGCGCGGTGGCCTTGGCGTCCTTGTCGAGCTCGACTTTCTGGGTGCCGACCTTGAACTGCGGCTCGTCGACGACTTCGCCGTCGACGGTGACCCAGCCGCCCTCGATGAACAGCTCAGCCTCCCGACGGGAACAGCCGACGAGTTCGATGAGGCGTTTGGAGAGTCGAATCGGGTCAGTCATGACAGGGCCGTAACAAAAAAGGGGTGGGCATTGTACCTGCGTGGCGCCGGTTAATCGCGATTCCATTTGTACCATGCGTTTTTTTGTAGGAGCTGTGTTGTGTCAGCCGTTGCGCGTCAGCTGTTGAGCCTGCCGCAAACGCATATGCAACAACGGATAAGGCTGCCCCATGCCATCGACCTCCGAACGACCGATGACCTCGAAGCCCTGCTTGAAGTAAAACCCCAAGGCTTGCGGGTTCTGTTCGTTGACGTCCAGTTGATCGGCGTTGAGGTTTTCCAGGGCATAACGCAGTAACCGTTTGCCCAGACCCTGGCCGCGATGCGCCGGGTCGATGAAAAGCATCTCGATCTTGCCCGCCGCGACTCCGGCGAATCCGGTAATTCGTTGCTGCGAGTCCTTGGTGCAGATCAGCATCACCGCGTCGAGGTAGCGGGTCAGCACCAGGTTCTTCAACAGTTCGATATAGCTGTCCGGCAGAAAGTCGTGGGTGGCGCGGACCGAGGCCTCCCAGACCCTGGTCAATTCTTCGTAGTCGCTTTGTTTCGGTGTGTGAATGACCGAATGTTGGCGCATGCCAGCCTGCCCCTTGGGTTGTTGGAGATGAGAATCCGTTCCTCACCAAACGATAGCCGTAAAAAAGCCCCGCATCTCTCAAGAGAGCAGGGCTTTCCGTATTTTTTGCGTTTAGATCTGTTCAGCCCACAGGTCGTATTCGTCGGCATCGGTCACTTTGCACCAGACCTTGTCGCCTGGCTTCAGGTTGCTGCCGTTGTCGATGAACACGTTGCCGTCGATTTCCGGGGCATCGAAGAAGCAGCGGCCGACCGCGCCTTGCTCGTCGACTTCATCGACCAGCACTTCGATTTCACGGCCGATACGCATTTGCAGGCGCGCCGAGCTGATGGCCTGCTGGTGCGCCATGAAGCGCTCCCAACGGTCCTGCTTGACGTCGTCGGGGACCACTTCCAGATCCAGGTCATTGGCCGGTGCGCCTTCTACCGGCGAGTACTGGAAGCAGCCGACGCGGTCGAGCTGGGCTTCGGTCAGCCAGTTCAGCAGGTACTGGAAGTCTTCTTCGGTCTCGCCGGGGAAGCCGACGATGAAGGTCGAACGGATGATCAGG
>Ga0160454_100303_pt1 | contig 39144 bp, 27 predicted proteins | sample HID1971M_E6MG_FD_108218 | JGI IMG/M metagenome (GOLD analysis project Ga0160454, IMG submission 108218) | Enriched millipede-associated microbial communities from UW Madison campus, WI, USA - HID1971M_E6 MG | ecosystem: Host-associated > Arthropoda: Insects > Digestive system > Unclassified ... | reverse complement strand
GAAGCGGTGAAGACGATTACGATCGCGAACATTCACCGCGACGGCCCCACGATTCAGTTAATAGCCAATCCGACTGCCCCAACGAACGGAAACGTAACTGTGACTGCTGTTGTCTATAGCATAGGCAGCGGGATTGACAGTCAAAAGTGGGCGGACGGCGAGAGAACGGCGAATTTTTTCGCAGTAGGCGGAACGGACTTTACTGGTAATTTCATGGTGAGCGCAAATGGTATGTATACGGTCTATGCACGGGATGAAGCCGGGAATGAAGCGGTGAAGACGATTACGATCGCGAACATCGGTATTCCAAATACGCCGTCGCCATCGGGGTCGAATCCAGCAGGGCAAGCTCAGCCTGAGAAAGTCCCTGAACCCAAAACTACTGTCCTCATAGACAAAGGAATCATCGTTATTAAGGTAACCCCGAAGGATATCAAAGAAGTGAAGCAGCCGGATGGCCGCGTCGTCGATGTGGTGGATTTGCCCAAAGAGATCATCGATCAACTGCCGAAACTGCTGGATCAAGCGGATCGACCGTTCGTGCGCGTCGAGATCGATGACAGAAATCCCGAAGTACGCTTGCAACTGCCTGCAGGTCCATTGGGAGATTGGATGTCCCAACATCCGGATATCGCGTTCGAAGCCCGCTTAAACGGTTCAAGCTTCCAACTGGAGGTGAACGTTCTCGATCTGAAGCAGTTGGCCGCACAATTGGGCGTGGATGTGAATGATTTGCTGGTGAGTATCAACATCAAAACCTTGGAGGGGGCTGAGCTGAACGCACTGGTACAAGCCGCAAATAAGCAGGGAATGAAACTGCTCAGCGAAGCAATCGAGTTCCAATTGATCGTGTCGGGAGGCGGACAGACATTGGAGATAAGCGACTTCGGCGGCACGTATATGATGAAATCCATTGTGCTGGACGCAGGTGCGACGAAACGGAATTATACGGCGGTTCTGTACGATCCGACTGCCCAAACCTTTACATTCGTACCGGCGATCACCGCTAATCTACGCGACGGGCGTGCGGAATCGGTGATGCGGGTGCCGCACAATAGTATATATGCCGTCATGGAAACGGAGCCGGTCAAGTTTGCCGATATGACTGCACACTGGGCGAAGTCAGAGGTTGAGCGTATGGCCTCCAAGCGGATCGTCAGCGGTGTGTCGAAGACGATCTACGCTCCGGATCGCCCCATTACCCGCGCGGAGTTCACGGCGTTGCTGGTGCGGGCGCTGGGCATTCGCACGGAAGCTGCGGCTGCCGGGAATGTGTTCGAGGATGTTCCGGCAAGCGCCTGGTATGCAGCTGTAATAGAAGCGGGGGCCAGGTCTGAACTCATAGCCGGGGTGAGCGGGACGCGCTTTGCGCCGGATAACCGGATTACGCGGGAGCAGATTGCCGTAATGCTGGCGAATGCTCGTATGCTCGTGACTGACGGGGCAGCGAAAACGAAACAGCCGACGAACGCGCTCAGCAAATTTGACGACGCTGCGCAGATCTCGTCATGGGCCAGGGATGCGGTAGCAGAAGCTGTTGCCGCCGGCATCATCCAAGGCGTGGACGGAGACCGGCTTGCGCCCGCCGCAACGGCGACGCGAGCGCAGGCGGCGGTTATGCTGGAGAGATTGTTGCGGGAGATCGGATTTTTGGAATAGATTGGCTATTTGACGCTCGCGATGCGGAGATTCCCATTTACACATGATTTTTTTCCAGGCTCGTCAAGATTGTCCGAATAAATGGTCAAGTCCCCCCATAAACATGAAGCATGGATTGATTAATGTGCTGAGGGGTGGATCGCATGCATCGTCGGATTTCATGGATCGCAGCCGTTGCCGTCGCAATGGTCGTATTTTTGGCCGGTTGCGGCAGCAAGAACGCGGAGTCGATCGTGAAGGACTTGGACAAAGTTGTGGACAAAATGGAGAGCTACGAAGGCAGCGGTACGATGATCTTGCATACGGGACAGCAGCCGCTGGAGTACAAAGTGGAAGTATGGTATCAGAAGCCGGACATGTACCGGATCGCCTTGACGAACGCCAAGCGCGATATTACGCAGATTGTGCTTCGCAACGAGGATGGGGTGTTCGTGCTTACTCCGCAGTTGAACAAAAGCTATCGCTTCCAAAGCGACTGGCCGGACAACCAAGGGCAGGTTTACTTGTACCAGACGCTGGCGGACAGCATCATCAAGGATAACTCCCGCCAGTTCGCCACCGACAAAGACACTTACGTATTCGACGTGATGGCGGGCAATTATCAGAACGGCTCGTTCGCCCGGCAGAAAATTTGGCTGGCGCAGGACGATTACTCGCCGAAGCATGTGGAAGTCTCGGACGCCAACGGCAACAAGATGGTCGAGGTTATTTTCAACACATTCGAATTCGGCAAGAAGTTCGATAAATCGGCCTTCGATATGGATTCGAACATGGGAGTGACCCCAGGCTCGAATTCCAAACCGTCGGAAGGCGCCCCAAGCCCGGGAGCTTCGGCTTCCCCGGACGCAAGCGCCGCTCCCGATGCGACCGCTTCTCCGGATTCCACAGAAGCTCCTGACGCGACGGCATCGCCGGACGGCCAGCCTCCTGCGGAAGAGGAGCCGACTCCTGCGCAGAACACTTCGTTCTCGCTGATCGAACCGGACATCGAGGCGCTGCCGGCAGGTGTGGAACTGCTCGATCAGACCGATCTGCAGTTGGTCGACAATCCGGCATATATGCTGCGGTATACGGGAAGCTACGACTTCACGATTACGGAGACCCCGGCCAGAGTCGAAGAAGTGGCGATGAACGAAGGAGACATGCTTGACCTCGGGTTTACGCTCGGCCATATGACGGAAGGCGCCGTGAGGACGCTGACCTGGACATACGACGGCATCAAATTCCGCTTGACCAGCGAGGATCTGGAAAACCCCGATATGGTGCGAATCGCTCAATCGATGGTCGATTCGTCGGGCAAATAATAACAAACGCGTGAACGGGCTGCTCCGCCGGCCGTCGAGAGACGGAGGTGGGCAGCCCGGTTTGCTTCGGAAGGCGGCTTCCGCTCCGCGGCTTAATGTAAAAGGTTGCCAGCCCAAATATCGTTGACAGTCCTACGCTCGCCCGGTAACATTGATTTATTGCAGTTTTTGCGCGAGCAGGGAGTGAACGGTCAGTGAACTGTTATTACCGGCCGACCGTGGCTGAGATTTCCCTTGACGCTCTCGCCCATAACATCGGGGCGTTCCGCGAACGCTTGTCCCCCGGGACGAAGCTGCTCGCATCGGTCAAAGCGAACGCATATGGGCATGGAGCGCCGGAAATCGCGAGCAGAGCGGTAGCGGCGGGCGTCGATTACTTGGGAGTCGCGTTTCTGGACGAAGCTTTGCAGCTTAGAGCCGCAGGGATTGAGGCGCCGATACTGGTGCTGGGTTATACGCCTCCGGCAGGTTACGCGAAGGCGAGAGAATTGGGAATTACGTTAACGTTATATCGGGACGAGATGCTGGAAGCGGCGGCGGAGCTTCCGGTCTCCGGACGCAAACTGAAAATCCATGTAAAAGTCGACTCGGGCATGGGTCGTCTTGGTCTGCTTCCGGGACGGCAGGCGGAGCAGTTTCTGGAGCGCGCTTGCGCTCTGCCTCAGGTGGAAGTGGAAGGGCTTTACACCCACTTTGCCCGTGCCGACGAGACGGACAAAGCGTATACGGAGATGCAGATCGAGCGTTTCACCGCGGTATCCGATTATGCGCGCAGGGCGGGTATGCCGATCTCCATCGTCCATACGGGCAACAGCGCGGCGGGAGTCGATCTGCCGGAACGAACGGGCGGCATGCTGCGTCTGGGAATCGGCATGTACGGTTTGTATCCGAGCGACGAGGTCAACGCCGATTCGGTCGCGCTGAAACCGGTATTGTCGCTGAAAACCTCCGTTGTACACGTCAAACAGCTGGAAGCGGGAGAAGGAATCAGCTACGGTACCCGTTATTTTACCCAAGGCAGCGAGATGATCGGTACGCTTCCGATCGGTTACGCCGACGGCTTCAGCCGGATGCTGAGCGGCAAGGCGGAGGCGCTTGTGCGGGGACGCAGAGTTCCGGTGCTCGGAACGATCTGCATGGATCAATGCATGATCCGTCTGAATGACGCTTTCGTCGAAGGGGAAGCGGACATCGAACCGGGAGAAGAAGTGGTGCTTATCGGCCGTCAGGGCGAGGAAGCGATCTCGGCCGAGGAAGTGGCGCAGAAGCTGGGAACGATCCCTTACGAATTAATCTGCATGCTGGCGGCGAGAGTCCCTCGAGTGTATGTCAGCGGCGGAGAGATCGTATCGGTCGTTAATCCGTTAATTGCGCTTGGTTAATATTGGATGTGGATTTTGTCCGACTTTGGCAGGAATGTCGCCTTACAATCTAGAATATCTAGAATAATTGTTACCAGACTCATCCATACTGGAAAAAAGGCGCTTGTTGGAAAATCTTTGGGGGTGTCCGTTCGGTGGCCAATTTACACAATACGAAACGCATTATGATCAGTCTCCCCGATCATTTGCTGCGCGAAGTCGATTTTGTCGTCGCCAAGGAGAACACTAACCGCAGCGAAATCGTTCGTCAGGCGATGAAGCATTATCTCGTCGATCGCAAGAAGCGGCTCATTCGCGATGCGATGCAGCGCGGGTATTTGGAAATGGCTAAAATCAATTTGCACATGGCATCGGAAGCGTTCCACGCGGAAGAAGATGCGGACAACATACTGGGTCGCCTCGTAAGCGGGGTGTAAACTTTGATCGTAAAACGCGGGGATGTGTTTTATGCGGATTTGTCGCCGGTCGTCGGCTCGGAGCAGGGCGGAGTGCGTCCGGTTTTGATCATTCAGAACGATATCGGGAACCGGTTCAGCCCGACGGTGATTATCGCGGCTATCACGGCGCAAATCCAGAAGGCGAAGCTGCCGACCCACGTTGAAATCGAAGCGAAGACCCATGGCATGGAGAGGGATTCCGTCATTCTGCTTGAACAGATTCGCACGATCGACAAGCAGCGGCTGACGGATAAAATTACTCATTTGGACGACGAAACGATGCACAAGGTGGATGACGCCTTGCAGATCAGCGTCGGCCTAATCGACTTTTAAAACGGAAATTCGGACAGGTGCCGCTCGGTCAGAGCGGTTGCTTGTCGTTTTTGCGAATTCAATTCCAGATGAAAACGGAGTGTTGTGACCTATGACGAATTTGACGCAAAAATTGGACAGGTATGCGGAACTGATCGTACGCTTCGGCGTTAACGTGCAACAGGGACAAGAGGTGTTCATCATCGGCTCGATCGAGATCGCCGATCTGGTACGCCGGGTAGCGGCCCAAGCCTATGAGGCTGGCGCAGGCAACGTGCATGTGGACTGGTCGGACGAATATTTGACACGCCTCAAATACGAGAAAGCGTCGGACGACGTATTCTCCCGATTCCCGGAATGGGAGACGGCCAAGCGGAACGATTTTGTCGCGCGCGGCGCGGCTTTCATCTCCTTCTCCGCTCCGAATCCGGACTTGCTCAAGGGTATCGACGCTTCGCGCATTGGCAATTACCAGAAAGCCGCGGGCCAAGGACTTAGCGAGTTCAGAAGAGCGATTCAGTCGGACAAGGTGAGTTGGACGGTAGTAGCTGCCTCCACGAAGGATTGGGCGATCAAAGTATTCCCCGACAGCGCTACGGAGCAGGAAGCGGTCGACAAGCTGTGGGATGCAATTTTCAGTTCGGTGCGCCTGGATGCGGCCGACCCGGTGAAAGCATGGAAAGAGCATGACGCGAATTTACATAAGAAGAGCGACTGGCTGAACGAGAAACGGTTCGCGAAGCTGCACTATCGCGCTCCGGGCACGGATCTGACGATCGGCCTGTCGGAAAAGCATCTGTGGGTGGCGGCAAGCAGCGTGAACGAGAACGGCGTGCCGTTCATGGCGAACATGCCGACGGAGGAAGTGTTCACCGTCCCAATGAAGACTGCAGTGGACGGTTATGTGTCCAGCACGAAGCCGCTCAGCCACGGCGGCAATCTGATCGACGGCTTTAAGCTGACGTTCGAGCAAGGGCGCATTGTAAAAGTAGAGGCGGAGCAGGGAGAAGAAAATTTGCGTCAACTGGTCGAGAGCGACGAGGGCGCGCATTACCTGGGCGAGGTAGCGCTTGTACCGCACGAATCCCCGATCTCGCAATCGAACGTGCTGTTCCTGAACACGCTGTTCGACGAGAATGCGTCGAATCATTTGGCGATCGGCAGCGGCTACGCCTTTAACGTGGAAGGCGGCAAGAAAATGACGCAGGAGCAGCTTGCCGAGGCGGGAGTCAATTCGAGCATCGTGCACGTTGACTTCATGATCGGCTCGGCCGAGATGGACATTGACGGCGTATGCGCCGATGGCACGGTCGTTCCGGTATTCCGTAAGGGCAACTGGGCGTTCTAGGAATGCGGCGGGCATTGATCTAAGCAGCTGCAGTGTTATCTATACGAATAAGCCTATCCGTAAGCGCCTGAAGGCGGCTTGAACGGATGGCGAGAAGCAGTCCGGGCGCCCTACGCGTCCGGACTGTTTGCCATATCGAGGGTCCGTCGCATTACTTAAGTAAGATCAGGTGGAGTGAAAATGGAAGCGCTGTCTATAGGGGACTGCCGAGACTTCGACAAAGGTGTAGTGAAGGGAGGAGCAGCGCGATTCGCGGATCGTGTTTAGGATATCGTCGAACAAAAACGGATGTGAATTCCGATTTGCGGAGAATCGCAGCATTGTTATCCGTTTAATGGATAAATTTGTCCCGTGACGCGCGAATTGGTTATGATACACTAAACCTAATAGGCGCTATTTCGTACGGTATATGTATAATGACGTTTGATCAGGCACAGTATATCGTACAATAATAGTTATACGACATTTTCCGTCAAAGTCCTGCATTCTTTTTTAGAAAACAGGATTTTATCAGGTCTAAAGACCTATTTTATTGGGAAAGACTGACTGCAAACGCTCATTTCCAAATATATTCATGAAGGCAGTCCTGGACGAAGTCCGGGGCGGCCTTTTTGATTTGCTCCACCGTATGCATGTATCTCTGGGTCGTGTTGATATGGGAATGACCAAGTGTTTCCTGGACTTGCTGCAGCGAGGCGCCGTTTAACAAAGCAAGGGTTGCGTTAGTATGTCTTAGCCAGTGTGGAGACGGTCTTTTGCGAATTGCGCTTCGTTTGCCGGCATCGCTGATGATCCGTTCGACCTGTCTGGTCGATAAGGGGAACAATCGGCGCTCTTGAGAAGCTCCGGCACTCTGAACATAGCTTCCGATGTAGCTTTTGAATAGCTCCCATAACTCCGAGGGCACTTTGATCTCCCGATCTTTTCCCCCTTTGCTGTGTTTGACGGACAGCCATATCCCCCTATCCTCGGGATCCGGGTAGAAGTCCGCTGTCGTTATGGACACCAGCTCCGAGACCCGGGTACCTAGCATGACAAGCGATAATCCAATCAAATAGTTGCGAATTCCTTGCTTCTTGAGGCAAAGCAGCAGCTTGCCAACCTCCGATTTGGTCAAATATCTGCGCTTGCTCGTTACAGGTACGGCAGGCAAACGAACGCTGGTTGTCGGGTTGTGCGGGAACAGGGCGATATTGGCGTCGCTTCCCCATTTGTAGAGCGATTTCAGAGGAGCAATATAGGCGGCCACGCTGGCCGGAGCAAGCGGCAGCTCGGAATAACTGTAGCCCCCGGCAATCAAACATGCCTTAAAAGCTTCGATTTCTCTCCAAGATACTTTGGACAAAGGTTTATAGGCCACGAAGGCGCGAAATCGATCGATCGCTCGCAAGTAATTGCGGACGGTATTCGTCGATAGGTTGCATGAAGACAGAAACATGCGAATGATCCGGCTGTCGTTATCCTTCATGTCCTGGGCCTCGTGATGATATACTAGGCTGTTTTCTTTTAAGTATGGAACCGTTGACATGTTCTCTGTGCCCCCTGCCTGATGTCGTATAACTATTATTGTACGATATGTATCTCATGATAATCGAGATTATCGTTTGAGAGGAGGCCGCAAGTACGAGAAGCTGTTAACCCTGTTGTGTTTATCCGGGAATCGACGCGGAAGAGGTGGGGCATGGAATACATAAGCGCGGGCCTCAATTGGCAAGTGCGGAATTCGGCCATGCCGGGAATTCCGACTGCCAAATGGATGAAAGACTTACGGTCAAAAAGCCCGGAGACCTACGACCACTGCGTTCGTGTCGCGCTTTTGTCCGAACGGGTGGCGGTACGATTGAGCTTGAGCTCCGAAATGAGCATGAATCTGATGCGCGGATGTTTCCTCCATGACATCGGAAAACTGTTTCTTCCAGTCAACGTGCTGAATCATTCGGGGCCGTTAACGGAATCGAAATGGCGCATCATGAAGCTGCATCCCGTTCTAGGGGCTCATATTCTGGAGACGGACAAGGGCATCTGCGAGAAAACGCAGGAGATCGTAAAATACCATCACGAACGCTGGGACGGCCAAGGTTATCCTTTCGGTCTTGCGGAAGACGATATCCCGTTTCTAGCGCGCATTTGCTCGATCATCGACGCGTTTGATTGCATGATTGCAGGAAGGCCCTATCAGAGCAGTAAAGGAATTCAGGAAGCCAAAGAGGAGTTGCTTCGGCATGCAGGCACCCAATTCGACGGAAATCTGGTGAACGTATTTGTGAATTTAATTAATGAAGGGGAATGCCTATTCTGGCGAGGGTGAGAAAGAAGAAGCCGGCAACAAGGTCATGCGAGGGGGAAAAGAAGGAATGAATTCGGCTTCTACGGAGCAGCACATCGAATTTGGAATCGGCGATGAAAGTTACGCGATCCGAATATCGGACATCCACGAAATTATCAAAATGCAGGAGATCACGGATATTCCGAATTGCCGAAGCTATGTGCAGGGGGTCATTAATTTGAGAGGGAGGATTATACCCGTACTCAGCCTGCGCAGTTTATTCGGTCTGAACCCCGACACTGCAACCAAATCGACTCGCATCATCGTCGTTACGCATCTTGAGGAATCGGTTGGCATTATTGTCGACAAGGTGAGCAAAGTCACGACGTTCGCCGACATCCAGGTTCCGCCGGACAGGGTCGGAGGGCTGAACGGAAATTATTTTACGGGAATCGGTCTGACCGCCTCCGGGCTTGTCGGTATCCTGAAACTGGATGAAGTGCTCCTATATGAGTAAAGGTGATCCTACATGTCGGAGTCGTTAGAACCGAAAGCCAAAGGACAGAGCGTCAGAGTCGACGTAAGCAAGCTGGAACAAATGATGAATATGGTCGGCGAGCTGATCATCGATCAGACCCGTCTCCGGCTGCTGGAAAAGCAAATCCGCCGGGAGGATGAAACAACTCAGGGAGCCGAAGAGCTTCGACATGTTGTCGATCGCTTGTCGATCGGAATTGGTGATCTTCAGCAGTCTGTCATGAAGATTCGGATGCTTCCGGTCGACCAATTGTTCAATCGCATTCCCCGGATGGTTCGCGATTTGTCCAAAAGCAGAGGCAAAGAGGTCGAACTGATTATGGAAGGCAGCGAGACGGAACTGGATCGCACTCTCATCGAGGGACTTCTTGATCCGCTCGTTCTATTGGTCCGCCATGCTCTCGACCATGGGATTGAGTCGCCGGAAGAACGGATGGCGGCCGGAAAACCGGTTAAGGGTACGCTTCGACTTAGCGCCAAACGCGAGAACAATCAGGCGTTGGTCATAATCGAAGACGACGGGGCCGGTATAGATACGGACATGCTGAAGCGCCGTATTGCGCATGATGGAAAGCCAGGTTCGGAAATGGTCACAACGTTCAACGATCAGGAAATCGCTGAGCTGATTTTTCACCCGGTATTGTCCGCATCATTAGCTAACGAGTTTGGACTGAGCGCCGTAAAAGCCGAGATCGAGAAGATTCGCGGACGCATTCACATCGAGACGAGAAAAGGCAGCGGAACCCGGATCGAAGTGCGTCTGCCGCTTACCCTCTCCATCATCCAGGGTCTTCAGGTCGCTATTGCGGACCGCTCGTATATTGTTCCGATGAACGGGGTTGTCGAGATTGTTCGGACGACCGCGGATCAGATAAAAAACGTACAGGGACGTCCCGTCATGGTGCTGCGCGACCGTATTCTTCCGATCTTGTGGCTGCGCGATTATTTTCGCTTGCCTCGCGGCAACGATTTCGGAAGTTTTGTGTCGCTGCTGGTCGTTGGTCATCAAGAAGAACGCGTAGCGATTGCGGTAGATAAGTTGATCGGCGTTCAGGATGTTGTCGTCAAATCTCTGGGGGCGCTGCTCGGTCATGTCGAAGGCGTCTCCGGCGCAACCACGCTAGGCAGCGGCAAAGTGGCGCCTATACTGGACATGGAGGCCATAAGCGTCAAGCTTCGACCCCAAATTCCAAGAGGACCGATTAAGAGCGATCGGTTATCGGCTTCTCAAGAGTCTTGCCAAGAAACCTACAACTACGAGGTGAACGGTCATGAAATGGTTTTATAACTTGAAAACAAGCGTTAAGCTGGTGTCCGCTTTTCTGTTGATTGCGGCGATAATGGCTTTCGTCGGACTCTTCGGGCTGAGCAATATGAGCAAACTGAACGAAAATCTGAATGACATGTACAACAACCAACTATTGTCCGTCAAAAATTTGATGGAAGCGCAAACCAATTTTAATGAGATGAGAAACAGCTTGCGAAAGCTCTACATGGTGGAGGACAAGAACTCTATTCAACAAACGAAGGAAGCTGCAAACCGCGCAATGACTTCCGTCAGCGACAGCATTGCCGCGTTTAGGCAAACTCAGTTGTCCGCCGAATCGGAAGAATTGGAGAGGTCGATCGACGCAGCTTTCGATACCTATGTCAAAGTGTTCAACGAGGCGGTGGCGCTGAGAGACGCCGGGAACCTGAAGGATATGGCAACGCTTATCGACGGTGACTACCAGACGGAAACGAATAAACTCAAGGCCATTATTGACAAGTTGATCGAAATTAATGTTGAGGAGGCGGACCAGGCGCAGAAGGATGGAGAAGCGACCTATTCCTCCGCAAGTACCATTACGATCGTAATCGTGGTGATTGCGGTATTGCTCAGCGTACTGTTCGGTTATCTCATCTCTCAAGTGATTGCGAAGCCGCTTCGCAAAGTCGTTCAATTGGTCGCCAAGGTAGCAGAAGGCGATCTGCGCCAGACGGTCAACCACGGAACCAAGGACGAAATCGGCATATTGAGCGAATCGATCGACCAAATGGTATTGAATCTAAGACAGTTGGCCTCCTCGATTATCGGCCACTCCCATAATCTGTCGGCTGCCGCAGAGCAGATTTCTTCCAGCACTGAGGAAATCGCCAGCGGCAATACGACGCAGGCCAGCTCGGCGCAGACGATCAGCGAGCTGTTCAAGGAGCTGTCCGCAGCGATCCATTCCGTCGCCCACAATACGGAACAAGCTTCCTCTCTCTCGGAGGCGACGATGAAAATCGCCGGCGAAGGCAACGAGATCATTCGCTCCTCTATGGAAAGCATGAACGAGGTCAGCGGCAAAATGTCGCGATTGGAGAACGATTCGCAGCGAATCGGAGAAATCATCGAGGTGATCGAAGACATTGCCGACCAGACGAATCTCCTCGCTTTGAACGCCGCGATCGAAGCGGCTCGCGCCGGAGAGCAAGGAAGGGGCTTCGCGGTCGTCGCCGACGAAGTACGCAAGCTTGCCGAAAGAAGCGGAGAAGCGACGAAACAGATTACCGGAATCATTCGCGGCATGCAGGATAATACAAGGTTAAGCGTCAAAGCCGTGGAAGAAAGCGTCGATCTCTCCAAGAAGACGGGAGAGTCGTTCAGACAAATCGCGAACATGGTCAACGAAGCGGGCCAGAAGGTCACCGAAATCGCCGCGGCCAGCGAAGAACAGGCTGCGCAGGCTTCCACCGTTCTGGATTCCGTAGAGAATATCTCCGCGGCGACGGAAGAAGGGGCGGCCGCCAGCCAGGAGACGGCGGCGACGGCGCAATCGATGGCCCACTTGGCGGAACAATTACAGACGTCGGTAGGAATATTCAAGCTGTAGCCGTAGCCGTGGCCGTGCGCAACTGATCGCAACCATGCCAGACTAATGTTTTAGATGCTTTCGGGAATATCTTAGTCGCCGTGAATAGGACGGTGTTTATCGGAGCCCCCCGCTAAAGGTAGCGCGCATCCTTCGCGATCCGCATCGTGGATAAGCTTGCCTAACCGGGCGTAGAACGACATAATAAAAGGATACATACAGGTTGCGGGGGCGCGAATCGATGAGCGTAGGAAACGAGAGTGCGGTAATGGACGCACAGGAAAGAATGATTAAACAGATTGCGGGCGAGCTGGGACTGGGCCTGGGACAAGTCAGGACGGTCGCCGGGCTCCTGGACGACGGGAATACGATTCCTTTTATCGCCCGATATCGTAAGGAAATGACCGGAGAGCTCGATGAGGTGCAGCTTCGCGCGATCGACGACCGCCGGACCTACTTGAAAGGGCTGGAGGACCGCAAAGGCGAAGTGATTCGTCTGATCGATGAGCAGGGCAAGCTGACGCCGGAGCTGCAAGCGGCAATCGAGAAAGCGATCAAGCTGCAAGAGGTCGAGGATCTGTACCGGCCGTACCGGCAAAAGCGTAAGACGAGGGCGAGCGTCGCCAAGGAGCGGGGCTTGGAGCCGCTTGCGCTATGGCTGCTGTCGCAGCCGAGACAGGGCGACCTGCGTGCGGAGGCGGCGAAATATATCAACTCGGAGAAAGGCGTTGAAACGGCCGAGGATGCGATCCAAGGCGCCTCGGACATCGTAGCGGAAGGATTGGCCGACGATGCCGTTATTCGCCGCTGGGTACGCAAGTTCACCTGGGATCAGGGTGTGCTGATCAGCAAAGCCAAGAACGCCGAGGCGGAATCCGTCTACGAGATGTACTATCAATACTCGGAGCCGGTGCGGCGCTTGCCTCCGCATCGGGTGCTGGCGATCAATCGGGGGGAACGCGAGGAGTTTCTGTCGGTGTCGATCGACGTGCCGACCGACCGGATCGTGGACGAAATCAATCGCAGGACGATCAAGGGGGGCGGCCCGGCTCGCGATACGCTGGCGGCTGCCGCGGAGGACGCCTATAAACGGTTGATCTCCCCGTCGATTGAACGGGAGCTTCGCGGTGAGCTGACGGAGAAGGCGGAGGAGCATGCCATCGGCATTTTCTCGGAAAATTTGCGCAATCTGCTGCTTCAGCCGCCGGTGAAGGGCCGCGTTGTGCTTGGCGTCGATCCGGCATATCGAACGGGATGCAAGCTGGCGGTCGTTGACGATACGGGCAAGCTGCTGGAAGTGGCGGTCACATATCCGACTCCGCCGCATAACAAGAAAGCCGAGGCAGAGGTTGTGTTCCGGCGGATGATCGACCAGTACGGCGTAGGGCTAATCGTTATCGGTAACGGAACGGGCTCGCGCGAGACCGAGCAGTTCGTGGTGGGAATCATCAAGGCTTTGCCCGAACGGGACCTACAGTATTTGATCGTGAACGAAGCCGGAGCAAGCGTCTATTCGGCGTCCAAGCTGGCTGCGGAGGAGTTTCCGGATTTGGACGTGTCGGAGCGCAGCGCCGTCTCCATCGCACGTCGTCTCCAGGACCCGCTTGCCGAGTTGGTTAAAATCGAGCCGAAGGCCATCGGAGTCGGCCAGTATCAGCACGACGTGACGCAGAAGCGGCTGGACGAGAGCTTAACCGGAGTTGTCGAGTCGGCAGTTAACCATGTCGGAGTGGACGTCAATACCGCCTCTCCGTCGCTGCTGTCCTATGTGTCGGGCATCAACGCGACGATGGCTCGCAATATCGTTAAGCTGCGCGAGGAGAAGGGCAAGTTTACGGATCGTGCGCAAATTCAGAAGGTGCCGCGACTCGGCGCCAAAACGTTCGAGCAATGCGCGGGCTTCCTGCGCATCTCGGACGGAGGGAACCCGCTTGATCGGACGCCGATCCACCCGGAGTCTTACGACGTGGTCGGCAAGCTGTTCAAGGAGCTGGGGCTGAAGCTGGCGGACATCGGTACGGAGCCTCTCAAGGCCAAGCTTGGCGAGGTGCGTCTGGAGGACGTTGCCGAGCGGCTTGGCGTCGGCCTTCCGACGCTGCGCGATATCGTGGACAGTCTGCAGCGTCCGGGACGCGATCCGCGCGACGAGCTGCCGCCGCCGATTTTCCACACCGACGTGCTCGACATCGAGGATTTGAAGCCGGGCATGGAGCTGCAGGGAACGGTGCGCAATGTCGTCGATTTTGGCGCTTTTGTCGATATTGGCATCAAGAACGACGGTCTTGTTCACATTTCTCAAATTAGCAACAAATTCGTCAAGCATCCGACCGAGGTGGTCGCCGTCGGCGATACGGTCACTGTCTGGGTGCTCGGCGTCGATCTGAAAAAAGGACGCGTCAGCTTAACGATGCGCCAGCCGTAAGCAGCGAACAGACGACGATCTTGCGGATCGATCCGAATGTGGCTTTGGGAGCTGGGCATGAATTTGCCCCTTGCCCCAAGGCCGGCATTCCGGTACAATTCAAGCCATTGGAGGCGATTGTATGAATCCGGAGAAGTGCGTCGGTTCCTACCATCCCAAGTGGTTCGGACTAGCTTTGCAAGCGCTCGTAGTCCTGTCGAAGGATTGCGTTCGCACCTGTCCTAGCGCAGAGCTCGCCAAAATGCTGCAGTCGGAAGCGACTTTGCTCAGACGCATTCTGTCCCTTCTTGCGAAGGGCGGCATTCTGGAAACCCGCGAAGGTCGGGACGGCGGATACCGATTAAGAAGAGAGCCGAATTCGATTACTCTAGCCGAGGTGTTCTCGGTTCTTCAAGTTGCCGATCCTCTCTGTTCTGGCATACGGGAGACGGCGGGCGATCATGCTTTCGGCCAAGAGATGAACGCGATTTTCGCCGAGGTGACGGACGAGATGGATCGCGCCATTCTGGATGTGCTGGAACGCTATACGATCGGACAGATCGCCGAGCGCGCCGGCAGCTGCGCGAGCTTAAACGACGAATAAGGTAAATTGCGCGCAAGAGCCGGACAGCCATCCGACTCCTTGTATAACTTTTTGGGTGGGAAACCTCCAAAGAATCAGAAAAAATAACCCGTTTCCTTGGCCGTTAGCCTGGGCGGGTTATTTTTGTGTGTAAGTATGTGTGTTTGCGCTACCCCGGCCCGTGCGAATAAGTGCGCGAGGCGGCCTATCATCGCTGAATCGCCTCGGCCCTTGCGAATAAGTGCGCGAGGCGGCCTTATCATCGCTGAATCGCTCCTGTTCAGGCGAATAAGTGTGCGAGGCGGCCTTATCATCGCTGAATCGCCTCGGCTCTTGCGAATAAGTGTGCGAGGCGGCCTTATCATCGCTGAATCGCTCCTGTTCGGGCGAATAAGTGCGCGAGGCGGCCTTATCACCGCTGAATCGCCTCGGCCCGAGCGAATAAGTGCGCGAGGAGGCCTTATCATCGCTGAATCGCCCCGGCCCGGGCGAATAAGTGTGCGAGGAGGCCTTATCATCGCTGAATCGCCCCGGCCCGTGCGAATAAGTGTGCGAGGAGGCCTTATCACCGCTGAATCGCCCCGGCCCGAGCGAATAAGCCCGCGAGGCGGTCTTATCACTGCTGCATATGCTTGCCCAACTAACTATTCTCGGCGAAAAATCGTTGATCGCGCCCCCTCATACTTTTAGCACAGGAGGGGCGTTTTTTGCTGCCATTCCTTCTTCGGGGCTTGGGGTAAAGTAATTTGTTCTTCAACGGCATAATTGGTCTTTATATGAATCTGAACCAGCTTATAGCCATGCCATCGCCGATCGAAAGCGTTACATCGTATCTTCCAGGCGGAACGGCGACGGAGCACGATACGGTGCGCCAGATTTGAACGTTTGTCGTATTGGCTGAAGCTTCAATAGTCTGTATTACCGCTGCCTCGTATGATCCGTCGGACGAGTTTTCGAAGGTATCGAACCCGGCGGCTTCATGTGGACTATCGGACGAGTTTTCGAAGGGCCCCAACTCGGCTATTCCGCTCGGCCCTTCGAACAAGCTGTCTACGGCCGCAAACTCAACGATCCCGTCTGCTCCCGAGAGCCGGATTTCGATACGGCCTTCTGCGTTCCCAGCGATCCGCGCCTCAAACCGAGTCGCACCAATCGGAAAATCCGCATCCGCAAACATCAGCCAAGCGCCGTCGTATTTGGCGGACACGGCAGTTCCGCCTTCTATGCATTCATCCAAGTAAGCCGAGGAATAGTCGTCGTAATTCATTGCGAGCGTTCGCTCGGTCAGCTTACGCGGCGGAATCGTTTCCCCGACGACGGCAAGCGTCGCTTCCAGCCTTCGGTCGGCGGAGGAAGGGCCGACCGCCAACGTCCAGTCCGCAGTTTCGACGCACCAGCGTTCCCGCGTTACATCCCAGAACGCCAGATCCTCCGCCGCAATGCGCAGCGGCACGGCAATCGCGTTTCCTGCCGGAACGGACACGCGCTTAAATGCGAGTAACTGACGCAGCGGCCGCTTAACGCGCGACGAACGAGCCGTACCGTACAACTGAACCACCTCGTCGCTGTCGATCTCGCTTTCGTTGCGCAGAATCACTTCGACGCTTACCGAGCTAGCCAAGCCTACCGAACCTGCCAAGCCTACCGAACCTATCTCTCCGGATTCAAGCCGAAGCTCCTCATAGCGGATGTTCGCATATGTCAATCCGTGGCCGAAGGGAAATTCGGGTTCTCCCTCAAAGTAACGGTAGGTGCGGCATCCCCGGATCAAGTCGTATTCCATAATGTCGGGAAGCTGCTCGACCGAACGATGCCACGTCATGTTTAACCGCCCGGCAGGGGAGACGGTTCCAAGCAAAACATCGGCGATGGCGTTGCCTAGCTCCGGACCCGCATGGGAGGTATAGAGGACGGCTTTCGCCAGTTCCCGCTCTTCTCCTAGTGAGAACGGGTAGCTTCCCACAATAACGACAATTATGTTAGGGTTGGCCGCAGCCGTCTCGCGAATGAGTCTGCGCTGCGCTTCGGGCAGCTCCAGCCCGGGCCGATCGATCGTCTCCTTGCCGTTCACGAGCGGGTGGTTGCCGACGAATACGACAGCTGCCGCTGCGCCTTGCGCGGCCTCGCAAGCCTCCTTCAGGCCGTCGATTGCAATGTCGACGTCGAACGAAACCGTCCTAAGTCCGGAAGCGTGAACGCTCGTCGATTTCTCCGGAACGTCGTGCTCCTCCGGTGAACCGAGCGTCGATTGCAGCACGGACCCGGTTCCATCGACGGTCAGCAGGCCATCGGCAGTCACTCCCACGCAAGCATCGTTCCACGTCCGGAGCCGCCAGCGGCGGACGTCCTCCTCCCGATCGACAAGAAAAGCTTCCTTCGTAAACCAACCGAAAATCTCCCGTGAATCTGCTGTCAGATGTACGTCATCGGTCGTCGCGTAAAGTCCCGTGCTCTGGGCGACGAACGTATGGGCGCGCCAGCCCCAGTCCGTAACGGCGAATACTTCTGCCTCTGCAGCGCTGCCGTCTGCGGTAAGCCAGCCCCCCTCGCCAATGCGAACATAGCTTCCGCCCACGGACAATCGAACGCAGTCGATTCCTTCGGCGTAAGGGACGCTGCCCCCGAAAGCTTCCAGCCGCGATCGGATCGCTGCGAGCGGAGTAACCGCATAGGGGAGAGTGCCGCTGTACCAGTCGCGATAGACGATATCGGCCAGCGGTCCGATGACAGCCACATGGAAACCCGACTTGTTCGACCCGCACAAAGCCATTGACCCGCACGAAGCCAATGACTCGCTCGAAGCCCTTGACTCGCTCAAAGTTTCAGAACCGCTCATCTCGGCTTCCGCTCCGTTCATAGCCTCCGCTCCGTTCACAGCCTCCGAGCCCCTTGTGCCCTCCGAGCCCCTTGTGCCCTCCGAGCCCCTTGTGCCCTCCGAGCCCCATGAGCCCTCCGAGCCCCTTGTGCCCTCCGCGCCCCTTGAGCCCTCCGAGCCCCATGAGCCCTCCGAGCCCTCCGAGTCCCTTGATTCATCCGAGCCCCTTGTGCCATCCGACCCCCGTGAGCCCTCTGAGCCCCATGAGCCATCCAAGCCCCTTAAGCCCTCCGACCCCACCGCCAGCGGAAGAGCCCCATCGTTTTTCAATAGAACGATGTTTTTGCGAGCCGCCTCCAGCGATACGGCCCGATGCTGCGGGGCGAGAATGGCCTCCTCGCCAATGGAGGCGTAGGGGTTATGCCCCGGCGGATCGAATTCGCCAAGCCGCATGCGAACGCGGAACGTGTTGCGAAGCGCGACATCGAGATCGCCTTCCTCCAGCAGCCCCTCCGTAAGCCCGTCGCGAATCGCCTGCTTCACGATGCCATGGTCGTCGGTAATGCTGTCGATGCCCGCGCGGATCGAGGCTGCGACCGCCTGCTTGTACTCCCCCATGTACCGATGATCGTTCACTGTACCTAGCACGTCCCCCGCGTCGCTGACAACGAAGCCGTCCATGCCCCATTCCCGCTTAACGACGGCGTTGATATCCGGATTCAGATTGGCCGGCACGCCGTTGACGGAGTTGTAGGACGTCATCATCGACTGAGCTCCGCCCTCGCGGAACGCAAGCTCGAACGCCTTCAAGTAAGACTCGCGCATGTTGCGCGGATCGAGACTGACGGAGCGTTCGCCGCGGCCGACCTCGTTGTTGTTGCCGATAAAATGCTTCGGAGACGCGACCGCACGCAGATAAAAAGGGTGATCCCCCTGGATGCCGCGCACGAGCGCCGCCGCCATTTTCCCCGCGTGAATCGGATCTTCTCCGTAGCCCTCGTCGGTTCGCCCCCAACGCGGATCGCGCAGCAAATCCACCGTCGGCGCCCACAGCGTCAATCCGTGCGATGCCGGGTCGCGAGCGAAAAAACCTCTCGCCTCGGTGCCGATCACCCGGCCGACCTCTCGAAGCAGCTCCTCGTCCCACGTACAAGCAAGTCCGAACGGTTGCGGGAATACGGTTGCCTCCCCAAGCCACGCGATGCCGTGCGCCGCCTCCGTACCGTGCTTATATTTCGTAATGCCCAGCCGGGGAACAGCCTCCTGGTACTGGCACATCAGATCGATTTTCTCGTCTAGCGTCAGACGGCTGACCAAGTCCGCGACCCGCAGCTCCAAGGGGAGTTCGGGATTGCGGAACGGGAAGTCGGTTATGGACACGGGAAGCTCCTCCATTTTTGCGGGCGCAAGAAACCCTCTATTTTCCACCCATTCTATCATTCGCGCGAGGCTCGAAATACCCGCAACATCCGGCATAAATTCATATGAACATCTGGAAAACGCTTGCATTGTTTCAATCGCTCCCCTATAAATAGTAGTGAAAGGGGGGGCCCGGGTGAAGGGGTACGCCAGAAAATTCAACGACATGAAGCTGCGCAACAAAATGGTATGGTCGTATATGCTTTTTTTCATTCTTCCCTTCATCATCGTCGGTCTCTTCGTCGTTCAGGAATTCCGCCAGACGGCGCTAACGCGAGCGACCGAGCAGGCGGAAAGCACGGTGCAGCGGGTCAAAAGCCGCGTTCAGGAAATGCTCGGCGTGCCGGTGCTGCTGGCCAACCAGCTTTCGCTGGACACGGATTTGGAGGACGTGGCGACGACGCGTTATCAGGATGTTTTTCAGGTTGTGGACGCCTATTGGAGCTATACGAAATTCAAGGTGTTCCTCGATTTCAATTCCGAGATTACGAGAGTTAAAGTGTATGCGGACAATCCGACCTTAATCGATAACTGGGAGTTTACGCCGCTGGACGCTAAAACGGAGCAATCGTTCTGGTATCAATCGGCAATCGGACAGACCGGGCGGCTGGGGTGGTACTATTTTCCGAGCGATTCGCGTTCTTCCTCCAGTATGCTTAGTCTCGTTCGCAGCGTTTATTTTCAGAAAACCCGAGCGGTTGGTCTGCTTCAGGTCGACGTCAACACGAACGAGCTAAACGCCATTCTGGCGCAGGAGGAGCCCGACATCGTCCTGACCGACGAGCGCGGCGTCGTTGTCGCCTCCAACCGTTCAGCCCTGATGGGCAAAAAGCTGGACGAGCAGGAGTGGGGAGAACGCCTCTCCGGTCTGGAGCCGGGCAAGCATGAGCTTGCCGTCGGCGGAATCAGCTCTCAGGTCATCGTAGACGCGCTTAAGCCGGAAAACAGCTATAACGAGCTGAACATCGTGTACGTTTTCCCCTTCGAAAGCATTATGAAAGAGGCGAACCGGATCAGCGTAGTCGGCTTTCAGATTATTTCGGTCGTGTTCGTTGTTGCGCTTGTGCTGATCTATTCGATCTGCACCGTTCTGACGAACCGGCTGCTCAAATTCAGCAAGCAAATCAACAAGGTGTCCATGGGCAATTTCAATACGGAGCTGGCCGTGGACGGCAGCGATGAGATCGGGCAAATTAAGCGGCAGTTCAATCAGATGGTCGGCAGCATTCGGGAGCTGATGGACGAGGTGCAGGCCTCCCACGAACAGAAGCGGCAGCTGGAGAGCAAGCAGAACGAGATCAAGCTGAAGATGCTGGCGAGCCAGATCAATCCGCATTTTCTCTACAATGCGTTGGAGTCGATTCGGATGAAGGCGCACTTGAAGGGCGAGAAGGAAATTTCCCGAACGGTGAAAATGCTGGGCAAGCTGATGCGCAAAAATCTGGAGCTGACCGGCAAAGAAATCGAGCTGGCCGGGGAGTTCGAAATTGTGCGCTGCTATCTGGAAATCCAGAAATTTCGGCACGAGGATCGGCTCGATTACGAGCTTAGCCTCGATCCGTCCGTGGAGAGGGCGGTGCTGCTGCCGCTGCTGATCCAGCCGCTGGTCGAAAATTCGGTCGTGCACGGGCTGGAGAAAGCGGTCGACGGAGGCAAAGTTTCGGTGCGGGCCTATCGGGAAGAGGAGTGGCTGCGGGTCGTCGTCGAGGACAACGGCGTCGGAATGTCGGCAGCCAAGCGGGAAAGCGTGCTGCGTTCGCTCGCCGACCAGGAAGCCAGCCGGATCGGTCTGCACAACATCCAGCATCGGCTGGTCATGACTTACGGGGAGCGCTCCGGGCTGACGATCGAAAGCGAAGAGAACCGCGGAACGCGCATCCGCTTCAGCATTCCGCTCGAAGGGGGAAAAACCTATGCATCAAGTGATGATCGTGGATGACGAGCCGCTCATTCGCGAAGGATTGCGGACGATTATCGATTGGGAGGAGCACGGCTTTCAGGTTGCAACCGTGGCCGCCGACGCGCTCGAAGCGCTGCGCAAGCTGCCCGAAGCGGTTCCCCGGCTCATGATCGTGGACATTCGCATGCCGGGAATGGACGGTCTGCAGCTGTTGCGAACGGTTCGGGAGCAGTGCCGACCGTGCCCGAAGTTTCTCATTCTGAGCGGGCATGCGGATTTCGAATATGCGCGCACGGCGCTGCAGCTGAAGGTGGACGGCTACCTGCTTAAGCCGATCGACGAAGACGATCTGATTCAGCATCTGGAGCGGATTCGCCAATCGCTGCAGGAGGAACGTACGGAGGCGACGGGCAGATGGGGGCGAGAGCACGCCATCCAGAGGCTCGTGTCCGGGGAAGCGGAGGGAATGCCTGAACAGGCCGATCCGGGTTGGTTAACCTACGAGATTGTGCTAGTCAGGCCGCTTGAGCGCGGAGAGCCGGACGCTTCTACGGTTTCCCGGATCAAGCGGAGGATGATTGAGAGCTTCGAGACGGCTAACGAGGGAATCGTCTTCTCGGCCGAGCCGTACTTGGGTGTCATGCTGAAGGAGACGATGAATCGCCCGTCAGCCGCGAGCAAAGTCTATCGCCGAATTTCCGAGGCTTGCGAGGGAAGGGAGTTCGACGCGACGGCGGGCGGGACGGTCGCGATGCTGAGCGATGCGGGCCGTTCGTTCGAGCGCGCGCGGGAACTGATGAAGCGCCGCTTTCTGTTCGCCGGGGGCGGCATCGTAACCGCGGAGCCAGAGCTGCCAAGCATTCCCGCCGATGAGGATTCATGCTCCGCTCCCGAGCTGGAGGAGAAGCTTTATCTCGCGCTCGATGCCGCGAATGCCGAACTCGCCGCCGAGGCGCTTCGCGGTCTCGGTGCGCTATGGCTGGCTGCAGGCGCGTCCGAGCAAGAGCTCAAGACCGGCTTTACGACGCGGCTGTCGGCGACGCTGTCCAAGCTGGCGCAGTCTCGCCCGGAAGCTCGCGAATTCGTGCAGTCGCTCAATTCCGAGCTTGCCTCGATCTCCGCGGAGACGAGGTACGAGCTGCTGCTCGCTCGTCTAATCTCCATCTGCGCCAAGGTGGCGGATCGGCTTCGCATCGCCGGGGCCGGGCCGGACCTTCAGGTTCAGAAAATGATCGAGCTGATTCACCGCAACAGCGCGGACAATCTGAAGCTGGAAGCGCTGGCCGAGGCGCTGGGCTACAGCAGCTCGTATCTCGGCAAGCTGTTCAAGAGCGCCACAGGCGACTACTTCAACACGTATTTGGATAAAGTCAGAATCGAGAAGGCGAAGGAAATGCTCTGCAAAGGGATGAAAGTATACCAGGTAGCGGAGCAGGTCGGCTATGCCAACGTCGATTACTTTCATGCCAAATTCCGCAAATACGTAGGCGAATCCCCAGTTGCCTATCGCAAAAACGCCGCACAATCCCGTTAAGGACGACAGGGTTCCGGCGAAGGACCGACTCCAAGCCCGCATTAGCGGGACTAGCGAGCCGGTCTTTTTTTTCACGGCTTCCCGATGTCTGATTTTTACATGATTATTGATCGAATCCTCCGTGTAGCCGCAAGAATGCGTTTTCATTATGATAGATTCATACAGCAGGGAGGGAAGCTCATGAAAGCGATGCCCGATCGTCGTCCGGCTGCAGAGCCGTTGGCGCCGATCCGCAGAGGAGCGCTTCGCCGCGCGTTCCGTAACCGGTACTTATATTTGATGTCGCTGCCCTTCATCGCCTGGGCGTTCGTCTTCACCTACTTGCCTCTATGGGGCTGGGTGATGGCGTTTCAGAAGTACAGTCCGAAGCTCTCGGTGTGGGAGCGGGATTGGGTCGGCTTCGACAACTTCAGAACGCTGTTTCAGGACGAGACGTTTTACCTGGTCATGCGCAACACGCTGGCTATGAGCTTCATGGCTCTGATCGCAGGGTTTACGATTCCGATCGTGTTCGCGCTGCTGCTCAACGAAGTGAAAAATATGGCCTTCAAAAAAACGGTGCAGACGATTTCCTACTTGCCCCACTTCGTATCCTGGGCGGTCGTCGCCGGCATCGTCTCGAAGATGCTGTCTACGGACAACGGGGCGGTGAACGACCTGTTGATGGCGCTCGGCATTCTGGACGAGCCGATTCAGTGGCTGGCCAAGGGCAAATACTTCTGGGGCATTGTCACGCTATCCGACGTCTGGAAGGAGACGGGGTGGAACGCGATCATCTACTTGGCGGCCATGGCGGGCGTCGCGCCGGAGCTGTACGAGGCGGCCAAGGTCGACGGCGCGAGTCGCTTAAGGCAGATGTGGCACATTACGCTGCCCGGTATTCGTCCGACGATCATCATTCTGATGATTTTGTCGATCGGCAATCTGATCAACATCGGCTTCGAGAAGCAGTTTTTGCTCGGCAACAATCTGGTCGTCGATTACTCCAAGGTGCTCGATCTGTACGCGCTGGAGTACGGGATCAAAATCAACCGAATTTCGTTCGCGACGGCAATCAATATGTTTAACTCGGTCGTGGCGATCATTCTGCTCTTTACGGCGAACGGGCTGTTTAAGCGGTTTACGAAAGAAAGCGTATTCTAGGAGGGGACTCGCATGTCGGCTCGCAGTATTCGCAGAGGCGTCCCCAGATCCGGCGGGATCGTCGACGTTCTCATCTACACTATTCTCATCGTTATGGCGATCATCACGCTCTACCCTTTTCTCAACGTGCTGGCCATTTCGCTCAATGATTCGACCGACAGCGTGCGCGGCGGAATTACGATTTTCCCGAGAGTATTCTCGTTGCAAAACTATAAAGCCATTTTCACCTACGACACGCTGCTGACCGGATTTAAAATCTCGCTGCTGCGGACGGTCGTCGGCTCCCTGCTCGGCTTGATCAGCGCCTCAATGCTGGCTTATACGCTGGCCCGCCGCGATTTTCAAGGACGCAGATTCGTGTCTCTCTACTTGGCCGTTACGATGTATGTAACTGCGGGACTGATTCCGTTCTATATTTTGATCAAAGATTTGAACATGATGAACACGTTCGCGGTTTATGTGCTTCCCGGCATCGTCAGCGCCTTTAACGTATTCGTCGTTCGCTCGTTCATGGACGGTATTCCATACGAAGTGCAGGAATCCGCGAAAATGGACGGCGCCAACGATTTCACGATCTACTGGCGCATCATCCTGCCGATGACGAAGCCGGCGCTGGCGACAATCGGCCTGTTCCTGGCGGTCGGCCAATGGAACGCCTGGTTTGATACGTATTTGTACAACGGCTCCAGCGAGCATCTGACGACGCTGCAATACGAGCTGGTCAAGGTGCTGCAGAGCACGACGAACAATTCGGGAGATTATCGTTCGATGACGGTCAATCGGGCCGCCTCGACCGTCTCGCCTGATTCGGTCAAGATGGCGATTACCATTTTCGTCTCGGTGCCGATTCTGCTCGTCTATCCGTTCCTGCAGCGCTACTTCGTCAAAGGCTTGACGCTTGGCTCGGTAAAGGGCTGATCGCATCGCGCCCTTGAGTTTGCAACCGGTATCAGCGGGCTAACCCGTTATACAATATCGCAATCGTACATTATCGAGGAGGGTATTACATGGCAACTAAGAGAAAATGGCCGAGCCTTATTCTAAGCGCGACGCTGTTTGCCGGACTGCTCGCAGCATGCAGCGGCGGCAATGACGGCAAAGGGGCATCCAGTCCAAGCGCTTCCCCGAGCGCATCCGGTTCGAGCTCGAGCCCAGAGTCTGCGTCGCCATCTCCGGAGAAGCTTGAGCCGCTTACGCTCACCTATTACAGCGAAGACGTCAACCCGAACTGGGCCAACATGCAGGATGATCTGGGCAAAGCGATTACGGAGAAAACGGGCATTTCGATTAAGGCGGAATTCGCGGTCGGCGACGCGGAGCAGAAATCGGCCCTTATCGCCGCAAGCGGCGACTACCCGGATCTGATCATGGCCAAAACGAGCATCAGCAAGTTCGTCGACGCGGGCGCCGTGCTGGATCTGACGGATCTGATCGAGCAGCATGCCCCGAATATCAAGAAGCTGTTCGAAGGTCAAATGAATCGTCTGAAATACAGCAAGACCGACCAAGCGATCTACGTCATTCCGTCCTATGACGGCATCGGTCAGCAATATTTCGAAGCGGGCGGCGGCATGCAGCTGCAGCATCGCGTCGTGAAGGAGCTCGGCTATCCGAAGATTCGGACGGTGCAAGATTTCGAGAATGCGATCAAGGCGTATCTTGCTAAGCATCCGAAGGACGAAAACGGCAACCCGAACGTCGGACTATCGCTGATCGCCGAAGATTGGAGGATGTACATCGGCGTTACGAACCCTGCGTTCCTGTCAACGGGCGGTTCGGACGACGGCGAGTATTATGTGGATATTGATACACACGAGGTCACGTATCATTTCCGGCGGCCGATCGAGAAGGAATATTTCCGCTGGTTAAACCACATGAACGCCGAAGGGCTGCTGGATAAGGAATCGTTCGTGCAAAAATACGATCAGTACAAGGCGAAAATTGCGACCGGGCGCGTACTCGGCCTGATCGATCAGAAGTGGGACTTCGACGACGGCCAGAAAGCGCTGAAGGCCGAAGGCAAGATGGATCAAGCCTACGGCCATTATCCGGTCACGCTGTCCGAGGAATACAAACATACGGCGTTCTGGCCGACAGGCTTCACGGGCGGCTCCGGCATTGCGATCTCGGTCGACAATCCCGATCCGGTGCGTACGATCAAATTCCTGGATTATCTTGCATCCGACGAAGGCCAGGTGCTCGTGAACTGGGGCATCGAAGGCAAGCATTACAACATGGAAAACGGTAAACGGATCATTCCGGCCGACATCGCCGAGCGCAGACTGAACGACGGCATCAACTTCCAGAAGGAGTCGGGCCTCGGAAACTATAACTTGCTCAGCGCCCACTACGGCGACGGCGTAAAGGACCCCTCCGGCAACTATTATACGCAGAGGTTCCCGGAGCAATTGATTAGCGATTACAGCGAGGTGGAAAAGGAGGTTCTCTCCGCTTATGGCGCGACGATCTGGAAGGACTTGTTCCCGAAAGAGGATGAGTTCAAGCTGAAGCCGTGGGGCGCGCTCTGGAACATTCCGATTCCAAGCGAGAGCGATCTCGTCGTCCTCGAAGAGAAGCTCAAAAACATAACGTGGAAACGTATTCCTGAAGCGATTCTCGCCAAGCCTGAGCAATTCGACGCGTTATGGGACAAATATATGCAGGAAATCGAAGCGGCCGGAGTCGAGAAAGCCGAGCAGCTTCGTCAAGAGCTTCTGAACGAGCGTCTTGCTCTCTGGGGTTCCTGATTAAATTCAAACGCCTTGCGGCCGGTCGTCTGACTGGAGCCTCAGGGCGTTTTTTTTCGCGGGTGAGCTGATGAGAATAGTTGGATGTTTGGAGATATTGACAATCGAAAAGAAGAGGAATATACTGTGCATTATTCGAAACAGTTAACTTTTTGGGTTTAACTGTGCTAAATTAAACACAATTAAATTGAGTGATGAAAATGGAGGAAAATCAAATGTCCACGATGCAAGCGGTGCAAACGAAATCCCCGAGCTTTGAAGAAGTCGTTCACGGACGCCGTTCCGTTCGCCACTACGATCCTACTTTCAAAATCTCCAAGGAAGAAATGACGGAGCTGCTCACGGAAGCGCTTCGGGCTCCTTCCTCTTCGAATCTCCAGCCCTGGCGTTTGCTCGTCATCGATTCGCCGGAGCTGAAGCAGAAGCTGCTGCCGATCGCCTTTAACCAACAGCAGGTGGCCGACGCTTCTGCCGTGATCGCCGTGCTGGGCGATGTGGAAAGCTATAAGCTGGCGGATACGATCTATAACCGTGCGTACGAAGCGGGTCATATGTCGGCAGAGACGAAGGATGCGTTTATCGCCAACACTACGAAAAACTATGGCAGCCTGCCGCCCGAAATCGCGCGCAAGATCGTCTACACGGACGGCGGCCTCATCTCCATGCAGATCATGCTGTCGGCCAAAGCAAGGGGCTACGACACGGTGCCGATGGGCGGATACAACCCGCAGCAGTTTACGGAGGCGTTCGGAATCGGCGAGCGTTACGTGCCGATCATGCTGATTGCCATCGGCAAAGCGTCGCAGGAGGGCCATTCCTCGGTGCGGCTTACGGTGGACGAAGTGGTCAGATGGAACGAATTTGATTTTTAATCCGCGTTAAAAAAGGATCGCTCCGTTATGCCGAATTTCGGCAGGCGGAGGATCCTTTTTTTTTGGTTTCGCGATGCGGGCGTCGAAGACGTCCGGCCCGGTTCGTTCAAGGAGTGGAGCCGGCAGATTCTTTCGTTGCCTTGGATTTGTCGGGCTTGCCGCGGTAGTAAAACCAGCAATCGTTCAACAGACGGATCTGCCTGCGGTCCTTCTTCTGAAAAGCGGACATCAATTGATTGCAAAGCCATTGAGGCATCGAAAATCGTCCTCCTCCCACCATGCTGTATTCCTAGCATATGGGAGTGGGCGGATGACCGTGCAGGTCCGAATCGGATTTACTGGCCTAGAGAAGATCCTCTTCCTCGTACCACTGTTCCAATTGGGCTTGCAGAGCGCGAATCTCGGTTAACAGCGCAATCAGCGGGTAGGCGCTTTCGCGAATCGAAGCGAACGTGCGCTCCAGCTCGTTAACGTAGTGCAAGCCTCCGATCGGCGCTTGCTTCTCGTCGAGCAGCTCGAGCTTATGAAACTCGGCGATGGCCCGAGGCAGCTTCGGCACGTTGTCGGCGGTCAGCTTGGTCAGCTCTTTATGAAGACGCAGATTCAAGGCGCTAAGTTGGTAAGCGTGGGATGCGGGCATCTCGACAAAATCGAGATTTCCTTGCTCGTGCTGCAGCAGGACGTAGGACATTTCTGGCATGTAACGCAGTCTCCCCTCAACCATTTCTACTTGACAGTGTAGCCCAACAGGGGGCTACAATTCAAGTAGGTCAAGCTTGGGAAGGCGTCTTGAGGCGGCTTCGGTAAGAACCGGGGAGGGATTGCTGAAATGGAAGATCAGGAGCTGCAGCGATGGGTCGAAAGAGTGTCGTTGGCCTATTTCGACCGGCCGTTCCTGCACAAGGCTACTTTTAATTCGCGGCTGCGATCGACCGGCGGTCGCTATTTTACGCAAAGTCACAATATCGAGATCAGTCCGCATCAACTCGAAGCGTACGGCATCGAGGAGACGGAGGCGATTATCAAGCATGAGCTGTGCCATTATCATCTGCACTTGCAGCGCAAAGGATACCAGCACCGCGACGCGGATTTTAAGCAGCTGCTCGCGAAGGTAGGCGCTACGAGGCACTGCCGGGCTCTTCCCGGAGCGACAAGGCGGCTCCCGGTGAAGTATTTGCTCGTCTGTCAGGCGTGCGGCATGCAGTATCCTCGCAAACGCCGCACGGACCCCAGAAAATACGCGTGCGGCAAATGCAGAGGCAAGCTGAAGCTGTATGAAGCGGTTCCTGCGCCCGCACCTGGGGATGCGGGCGCGCGGCGCTAAGGCGACTAGACGGCGGAAGGCGACTGTTTGGCCGCATTCGGGGCCGATTTGCCCGAGGCGGATCGACCTCGCACGAACAGGGCAATGCCGAGCAGCGCGATCGCCATCATCAGCGACCCGGCTCCGAGGCTGGGCACGATATGATCGGCGAAATCCTGCGGAGAGCGAATAGCCGAGCCCGATTGAAAGATCAAACCTCCGATCGCGATGCCGAATACGCCGCCAAGCTCACGCGTCGCGTTCCCGACGCCGCTTGCCTCGCCTACGGCTTCCTCCGGGGCGGAAGAGATCAGGCCGTGCGAGAGCGGCGTAAAGCTGAGGCCCATTCCGGTGCCGGCGAGCATCATTGGGCCGAGCATCTCGATAAACGGGAAGTCAAAGCCCCGAGCCCGGATAAGCAGTGCAAACCAAGCCAGCGCGGCGGTCTGGAACAGCAGTCCCGCCATTAGCACGTTGCGGTTGCCGAGACGGCTGATGGCGAGTCCCGCAAGCGGCGCGGCGATCATCGTCATCGTCGTCCACGCCATCTCTCTTACGCCCGCCTGCAGAGGCGTAAAGCCTTGCGCCTGCTGCAGGAACAGGGTGAGTAGGAAGATTGCGCCGAACACTCCGGCGTTCATCCAGAAGCCTGCGAACGTATAGAAGAAGTAAGCTCGGCTGCGGAACAGATCGAAGCGCACAAGCGGGACGAGGCGCGTTCTTTCCCAGAAGTAGAACAGAACGAGCAGCAGCAGCCCAAGCGCGAGCGAGCCGACGACGATCGGCGTTCCCCAGCCCTCCGAATTGCCTCTCTCCAAGCCGAAAATTAACCCAAACAATCCCGAGGTCAGCAGCAGCACGCCGACAGGGTCCAGCGGCTTGCGGACGCCGCGCGATTCTCCGAGCCATTTCAGACCGAACAAGAGAGCGAGTACGCCAATCGGCACGTTGACGTAGAAAATCATCTGCCACGGCGCCCCTTCCATAATCAAACCGCCGACAAGCGGTCCAACGCTGAGGCCCAGCCCGGATATTCCCGACCACAGACCGATGGCCGCAGCCCTCTTCTCAGGAGGAAACGCGGAATTCACAAGCGTCAGGCTAAGCGGCACGACGGCGGCGCCTCCGACGCCTTGGAGCGCGCGGGATAAAATCAGCGCAAGCGACGAGTCGCTGAGGCCGCACAACAGCGATCCCAGCGTAAAAACAACAACTCCCGCAAGAAATACTTTTTTCCTCCCGATTGATTCTCCCAATACGCTAAACGGAATGAGCAGGACGGCGAAAGCAAGCGTGTAGGCGTTCATAAACCATTCGAGATCGGATAACGAGGCGTTTAAGTCGCTCTGAATAGAAGGAAGGGCGACGCCGATGACCAGATTGTCGAGCATAGCCATGAACAGTACGATACAGGTGACGACTAACAGACGGATTCGCGAAGCTGTGAACATAAGATCTCTCCCTTTTATTTATTGATAAATAAATGAACGTTGAAAAGAAAACTCCGATTAATCGGAGTCGCACCACGGATTCAGCTTGGGCAGTTCCAGCACTTCAGACAAAGTAACGGTTAGCCCGGTTGCGATGAAGCTGCTTGCCTCCCATTGCGGGTTCGGAATTCCGGCTTTCATAAAACGCTCCAACAGACGGTCGTAAATGAGCGAATATTTTTCCTTCGCAAATTGCCTGACGGCCGGCTCCGGCGTTGTGAAGCTTTGCATCAGCAGCAGCATTTCGTTGCGCTGGGAGTGAAGCAAGAGGTCGAACTGCCGACCCATCTCCTTGCTGAGTTGGTCCGGAGGAGCATCGACCGCGAAAAAATGCTGCATCATCCGCTCGAACGCCTTCTCCAGAACGGCTAAGTAAAGCTGCTCTTTCGTTTTGAAAAAGTGGAACACATACGGCTGAGTCACACCTACGGCGTTCGCAACATGGGCAGTCGTCGTTTTGTAGTAGCCCTGGGAGGCGAACAAGGCTGCTGCGCTTTGCATAATCTGGTCTTTACGGCTTGCTGCGAGTTCTTCGTTAGGGCTCAGGGGGCATCGACTCCGTTGGTTTTTATTTATTAATAAATAAATAACATAAGGACAAGTGTTAGGTCAACTCATTTCGGAAAATGAGGGGCGTTTTTTCTTATGGAAAGGCCGAAAAAAAGAAAAGAAAAAAACTTCCGCGAAAGCCTTGACTTAATGTTGGGGTCATGATAAATTATTACTTGTCGCTTTTGAAAAACATTCCCTGATAGCTCAGTTGGTAGAGCACTCGACTGTTAATCGAGTTGTCACAGGTTCGAGTCCTGTTCGGGGAGCCATGGGGAGATACCCAAGTGGCTATAAGGGGCTCCTCTGCTAAGGGAGTAGACGTGTCATGCGTGCGAGGGTTCGAATCCCTCTCTCCCCGCCACCCATGGAAATCATAAAAGACGACATAAAGGGAGTCCGCAGCTATCGCTGTCGGGCTCTTTTTGATTTTTACAACATTTTAAAGAAATAGCTTGCTTCCTAAGCTCCCTTTTCGAATGGGGCGGAAGAATTAAAGCGGAAAAGCCGCGTTGATTTCGAAGAAAAGGGGAAAAACGTCGATTTAAAGCGGAGAACCTGCTTTATTTTCTCGAAATAGGCAAATTTGAAAAAATAAAGCGGAAAAGCCGCCCTGTTTACTTTGAAAAAGGTGCGATCGTTCATTTAAAGCGGGATTTCCGCTTTAGTCTGAGAGGTCGTCTCTGGGTGCCTGTCCGTGACAAGCGAGCAAGGTGCAAGTAGACCACACGCAAGTCAGGAACAATGCAGTTTCCCAAGAATGAGCAACTTCCGATGCCGAACCAATCGCCGTCCGCCTGCCTCTTCATGTTGCTGTCATTCCCCATTATATAGGTCATTTTTCAACGCATCATTTGGTTCAAGTTACGTAGTCGAAGTGGCTTCAAAAAAAAGAAATAAAAAAAGTGCATTTTTTCTAAAAAGGGGCTTGCCTTAGGCGAATGTTTCAGATATAATCATTTTTGTCGTCTGAAACGGACAGCGTTAAAGCGCAAGAGTAAATGGCCTATGGCCCCTTGGTCAAGCGGTTAAGACACCTCCCTTTCACGGAGGTAACAGGGGTTCGAATCCCCTAGGGGTCACCATGAGAGCCATTAGCTCAGTTGGTAGAGCACCTGACTTTTAATCAGGGTGTCGAAGGTTCGAGTCCTTCATGGCTCACCAGTGTTTCTCTGGCAGGCATTTTCCTTAATCAGACGACATTCTATAATATGCGGTCGTGGCGGAATGGCAGACGCACCAGCTTGAGGGGCTGGCGGTAGCAATACCGTGGAGGTTCGAGTCCTCTCGACCGCACCATACTTAAGATGATGAAATCCCTTGATACGTGAGGGATTTTTTTATTTTTGCAGATGCTGATTATTGTTCGAATGATTAATGGTTTTTGAGTTGTTTTTGCTTATGGGGACATTTTGGGGACAATTTCTTAGGAGTCGAAAATCAGTTGAAAGTCCCTTCAGTGTTTTGTTGCAAGCCAATGAACAGTTTGATGAACATGGATAAGGCTGAGAAAGCTGTGTATTATACAATTCAATCTATCGCGTACAATGAGAAGTACGGAGAATGCTTCACACGCGGTTTCGGTACGTTGGAAGTCCAAAAGAGGCTTATTAGAGACGTTCGTGGAACGCTAGGAAAGTTCGTATAATCTTGCGCACGATGATGCTGGACATCCGCCTTGGGATGGTGCTCCCGAAAAGCCTCCGAGCCCAGGGAGGCCGTCAAATACGCCAAGAAACACCTCTGAGTCCCGCGGCTACAGAAATACTCGATGCCAGCCGCACGAGCTTTCCTAGCCTGCGATGTAAAATCCGAGAGTCTGTCGATGTCCGTCTTCGCCGATGCTTATAGCGAAGTAAATGATATCCCCGCTCACCCTGCTGCTTGACCTTGACATGCAGCCCGTCTAAGTAAATGACAGAGTACCGCTTTAAGAGACGCGTTCCTGCCAGTTCTTGATGTCCTCAAGCATAGTAGTCTTGATATTGCTGACGGTGGTAGGAGAGAATTAGCCCGCCAACCATGCTTTCGATGAAACCTAGGTCATGGGTTCCCATGCCGCTCTAGAACATTAACAGCCCCAGTCAGCCGTCACGGCGGTGGTACGGTTCGAGGATTTAAGTTTGAAACGGACCATTGCGATCTGGAGGGACATACAAGTACACGATGTTACCATATGTGGTGTGCAGGGTTTGCTTATAAAAGCTGTTGCGGCTGTTGTGCCGGTCGACCTCGTCCGACTCCATAAAGGCTGTGATTCCGACATGCACGAACGTTCGAGATTATCTTGTAGAACTGTGTAAAGGATTTTCACTTAGATAAGTGAGCATGTTTGCAGTTATATTAGTAATGAGAATAGCCCTTTCTAGCTTAGACAAACCCTAGAATACCATACTTTCGTATTATCAGGTCGGCCAGAATTTCTGGTTGGCCTTTTTTGTGGCGCGTTTCCCAAGGCATGTTCTTCTAGCCAGTGAAAGTCCGGTTGCGGGAGGGCCTAGCCCCCACGTTGATAGAGTTTCCGGAAATTCACGGAGCGAGTCAAGTTCCGAAAATTTATTTAAATGGGCTTATTTGTAGGGATGTATTTAAGTATTTGTTGGCATCAATAAATATAGTGTTGAAATTCGACAAAATAAACTTGTTTTTCTACAAAAACTAACATTTTAAGCTAATGCTTGAAGTTGGGAATGTTAGTATAATGACAAAATCTCGACATCAAATTACATTGATAGATTTTGAAATCAGATGTGATATGAGCGAGTACAGAAATTAATTATCCCAACAAATGGAGGCAAGTGAAATGGCTAAAAAAAGGTATGCACTTAGTTTTCTTGCAGTGATTTTGATTATTTTTCAACTCCCTCAGATCGGATACGCTGGTAAAAATGATCCTCCAAGTCTTGACGTTTGGTTAAGTTCCACAACACCGACTAAATCCGTAACGATATTTGCCAATGCAAGTGCAGAAGCTAGAGATGAAATGGATGCCAATGGTTATTGGAAAGATAACTTGGGACACTGGGGAACATTTTTTATCGATCAAGGAATTGTAACCACCGTTACAACTAATTGTATTGTTACTGTTGAGGTGTCCGATAACGGGGGGAGGACTACGATACAGTCCATAGCAATAACGAATATTGATTTGAGCCCACCACAAATCACTTTAGTACCTAATTCAACATCTCTTCCAGTTGATGTGAAAGTTAATGCTAACGATAATGGTGGATCGGGCGTCAGTTTGGTGAAGTGGGCATCGGGTGCACAAACGAAAAGTTATTTCATCAACGGTGGAACAGTACTCACAGGAAATACATTTTCCGTAACTGCTAATGGAACTTACACGGTATACGCAAAAGATGCAGTTGGTAATGATGCAGTGCAGACAATCAATATTTCTGCACTAGCGGAAAATACCTACAATTATCACTATCTTTCTAATGGAGAAATATCATATATTGAAACGCCCAGGGGAGTTATCACATACGTATATGATAATAATGGCAACCTTGTTAGTAAATCTATCTCCCAATGATCTCTAAACCTCTTTGAATGGAATGGACGTTCGAAGAAACTGTAGGTATAGTTCTGAAAATATAAGACTCAACTTAATTAAGGAGAAAATCTGATGCGAAAATTACTTGCATTTGTTTTGATAATAAGTTTATTTGCTCAGTTAATGGTTCCAACTTTAGTTGCATCTGCGGAAAAAAATGTAGAACAGGTTCAAGCATCTGATGGGGTGATTCCAAGTAAAGATATCGTAACAATAGAGTGGTTAAGTCAAATCTATAACATTACGGAGACTAGTTTGTTAAATGAGTTAAACAAAGGGTACTCACTCAATGAGATTAGATCGGCATTGGAAATGAGTACAACTGAATCTCTCCCTCAGATACTGAATCAAATTAATCCGGATGTAGATGAACATCTAAAATTAAATGATTACTCGGTCGAGAGATTTGAGGAGAAACCACCTGTATCACCCACAGTTGACCCGAGTGTAACATCTTCTACCTATGGTAATTTTGTAGAAACAACCGGTGATTCCATTTTTCCAAATGAAGATCTGTTTATTAATCCATCTGTAACTTCAAGTACGTATTCGCAACCTCAAATGCTGTTGGCTGCATCAACGACTTACCCTACCAGCTATGATGAATTGGCTGTAAAACGTATGGATATTAAAACAGATATTGCTCCTTATTCAATTTCATCTGCTGACGAAAGCATTTCCTCAATAAATGGTTCTCTTTCTTTGCAATCAACAGACATAGAATTACCGGGAAGAAATGGCATGTCCTTTTCATTAACTCGCAAATATAGTAGTGATGATTCTCGGTACTATGATAAAGATATTTTTTCTGGGACGATTTATACAACGCGCTATTATCCGGAATTGGTAAGTAGATTATTTTTCAAGTATTCCGACTATCAGTCTGTATCTCCATATGGGAGTGCATCTAACTTCAATATGCTTCCTAGCGGTTATCAGTCTTTCGTACAGTACATGGGTGACTATACTTATTGGTTTTATCCAACACAATATCCAATTATTGAAGAGTTCAATAATGAGGTCAGAAACTCCCTTGCTAGTTCCTGGAAATATGTAGACCCTGATGATAAGAATAGTCCCGTTTTTATGGCAAATGAAAACATCATCTTAAAAGGAGTTCCTTTAATCGCCAGAGCATACACAACCGGCAATGTAGTTCAGGACCCATTTGTTGAATCAAAATATCGAGGAACTGCTTATGCCAATAAAATAAAAGAAATAGATGAGAAACGATTCCCAATTGGTAAAGGTTGGAGTTGGGATATTCCGTATATTGAAACCAACAATAACGGAAAAAAATATATTCACTTGTTTGGGGGTAGTTCATATGAAATGAATGGGCTATTTCTTAAGGGCTACCCTTGGAAAGATATTTCTTTAAGCTATGATAATTCGGTTACAGTGAATGGACTTGTTTCCTCATTGCTAGTAAAATCCATAGACGGACAGAAGATGTATTTTTCTGGAGATGGAAGGCTAATCCAAATCTCTGACACTCAAGATCCTGCAAGGGATAATAATAATAATAAGATCCAGTTTGAGTACCAGAATGTAACTCCATATGGAAATGTTTTGGTCAAGATTAAAGATTCAATTAACAATGAAATTAATATTACCTACACAACTACTGATGTAACCATTACATCTGGTGATCGGACAGTTAAATACGACAAAATCAAGGACCCACAAGGAAATAAGGAGCTTTTATCGCAGGTTACAGATGCGGCTGGGAGAAAAACACAGTATGTATATGAAATCGCATCGACACCATTTGATTTGGTTGGTTATGGCAGGATGCAGGAGAATTATGCTGCTTTGTTAAAACAAGTCTATCATCCAACGAAAGCGCGGACAGAATACACTTACGAAACCTTTACCCGTTCCCTTGGATATAGTGCAAAAGAAATTGTTCGCCGCGTAAGTTCTAGAGAAGACATCATTACTTTTTCAGATGGATCTGAATCCAAATCGAATCGAGTGGACTACAGATATACTGGAGACGGAGCAGCTTTTCAACAGTCCAACCTTGCTTTCTCAACAACAGTAGATAACGGTCGAATCCCAACAATCTATAGTTATGACAGAGTTTACATTGATGACGCCACACCGGAGGTGTTCTATAATACAGAAATTAGAAAAAGTGATGGGACACAAACTTCTATTGTAACAATGGAATATGACAGAATTAAACGATTGCCTTCTCCAATAAAAATTACGTCAAAGACTATTTTAGGTTCGTCACAGTCAACTGAATCCATAATAACTAGAACTTATGATGACTATAGGAATGTAACAACTAAATCCGATCCACTTGGAAATATTACAACATACACCTATGATCCCTCGTCACATTTATTAAAAAGTATTTTAAGTCCTGTTAGAAACGGGTTAAGCTTATTTATTGAATTAGATCGCGATAACAAAAGGTCGTCGTCACAAAATATTATTGAAATTCGTATGAAGGAAAATGGTGCAAGTGGTGTTTTGAAAGCGCAAGTAAATTATTTTTATGACTCATACGGTAATAGAACCAAAAGTATATTTAAAGACGATAATTCTAGTAATATTGATGTATGGCATCAGTATACTAATGATGGTGGATTTCTTAAGTCACAATTCGTAAGTGTCAACGATATTAATGGTGTGACATCTAATATCGTTCAACGTTATAATTTCAACCCAGTTACAGGAGAACTGATTCAATATACTGATGGCAAGGGATACAAGACTCAATATGAATACGACAAACTTGGCCGTCCTACTCGAATAACTTATGACGACCAAAGTTCATATGTGATTTATTATGACGACCAAAACAATCAAATGACAACAACAGATGAAACAGGAGTAAAGACAATTACGAAGTGGGATCCCATAGGAAATATGCTTTCGAAAGGAATAGATGGAAAAGGTGCATTAAAATATAATTACGATAATCATGGAAGATTATTATGGAGTGAAGATGAACTTGGCATAGCTCACAGAACCTCCTACACGTATGATAAATGGGATCGATTGATACGTACTGATTATCCCGGTAGTGCTAATGCATTTTCAACTTTGTTATATGACGATATAAACCGTGTAGTGTTGTCAACAGACCCCGAAGGAAATACAACAAGGGAAGAAGCTGACGTTCTAGGCCGCATTATTCACAGGCAATCTTTTAATTCTTCTAATGCTCTGATGAGCTCTGCTAACTATACCTATGATTACATCGACAACAATCTTTCAATAACTGATGGAAATGGTAATACTACATCATATGTTTACGATGTACTTAGCCGGTTACTTTCAGTAACTGATCCAGAATTGAATACAACAAATTATTCTTACGGTTTATCCGGGAATTTATTGCAGGTTGAAAATCCCGACCACACTAAAGTAATAAAACAATATGATGAATTGGGTCGATTAATTCAAGAAACGGATCCGCATGGAAGAACTGAAAAATTCTTTTATGATGAGAACAGTAACTTAACAAAAACGATTGATCATAAAGGTCAAACCAAAACGTATAATTATAGTAAACGTAATCTACTTATTTCTAGTATAACTACTAATGAAACAATTACCTATGTTTACGATGCCGCAGGTAAAAGATTGCAGATGCAGGATAGTACTGGATCGACAATGTACGCCTACGAGCCTGCATCTGGCTGGCTTAGGATGGTTACCTATCCTGACAGCCGCCAAACCCAATATGAGTACGATAGCCAAGGGCATCGTATAAAAATGATTGATCCATTTGGTATCACTACGTTTTATAAGTATGATGCACAAGACCGATTGGAGTCTGTTGGAACCACTGAAAACAATTTGGATGTGACTTATCAGTATAAGAAGAATGGATTAATCTCCAAAGCTATCTTAGGAAATGGGATTAATTCCACATTCAACTACAATGAGTTAAACCTTAATTCGTTAACACATGTGAAAGCAGGAGGAGCAACGTTAAATAATTATAGTTATGCGTTTGATCTTAATCGGAATCAGAGCTCAAAGACTGATAACGGCATTGTTAGTGATTTTACGTATGACAAACTGAATAGAGTTTCTACCTCTACCCAGAATAATGAGAAATATTTTTATGATAATCGAGGAAATCGTCAGATTTTTCAAAGTACAAAGCCAGTTGCTTTTGTTGGAGCGACATACCAATACGATGATCAGAACCGTCTGACCCAGGCAACTATTAGTGAGGGTGGAACAGTAACTTATCGATATAATGGTGACGGTCTTTTGGTAGAGCGAACGGATGAAGGAAATACGAACCGATACTATTATGATGGGGACAATATAATTGCGGAGGGAACTGTAACAAATGGAGTCTCCACACATAAAGCGAGTTACATCCGGGGGAATGAACTAATCTCTAGGGTGGATGCTACCGGTAATAAGGCGTATTATGTTCACAATGGCCATGGTGATGTGGTTGGATTAGTGGATACCGCCGGAAATTCTTTGAATACTTACACATATGACATATGGGGCAACCCATTGACAACAATCGAAACGATTTCCAATCCATTTCGATATAGTGGGGAATATTCGGATAATAAAACTGGACTTCAATATTTAAGAGCCCGTTGGTATGATCCTTCAATCGGAAGATTTATTAATAAGGATACGTATGAGGGTACTCTGACTAACCCACTGTCACAGAATCTTTATACGTATGTGGGGAATAATCCACTAAAGTATATAGATCCAAGTGGACATATTATAGTAATGCCAGATTTGAATG
>Ga0160454_100301_pt1 | contig 39653 bp, 32 predicted proteins | sample HID1971M_E6MG_FD_108218 | JGI IMG/M metagenome (GOLD analysis project Ga0160454, IMG submission 108218) | Enriched millipede-associated microbial communities from UW Madison campus, WI, USA - HID1971M_E6 MG | ecosystem: Host-associated > Arthropoda: Insects > Digestive system > Unclassified ... | reverse complement strand
TCGAGTCGATATTGCTCCAGTGTCCGCGTCTCGGGATCGACAAGCCAATACTCGGGCACTTGGTGCTTGGCGTACACACCGGCTTTGACCACCTTGTCCCGCTTGCGAGAGCTCGGAGACAGAATCTCAACGACCAAGTCGGGCGCACCTTCAACGCCATGCGGCTTAACGATATCGATGCGGCTGCGATGAATCATTAAAATGTCCGGTTGTACCACATTCACCTTGCTTAAAATGACATCAAACGGAGCGTAAAAGATTGCATAATCTGAACGACAGCTTTGTATTAAAAGCAGCAATAGCTCCCTGCTCAACGTCTGATGAACCGCCATCGGCCCCGGAGACATCAGCTCCAGCACGCCGTCGATAATCTCATACCGCTTGCCGTCGTCCGGCATCGCCGCATAATCGTCGTAGGTGACCGGCTGCTCGCGAATAACCGGCTCATCCGCTCTTTTCTTCTTCATTCCCGTATCCCTCCCCCGTATACGTAAAAAGCACCCGGCAAAGCCACACACGTATTGTGTTGGACTTTGCGAGGTGCTTCCCCAGCTTCTTTCTTCTATTATGTTAAATCGGCCGGAATCTGTCAAACCGCCGCGTCAGTCGGCTCAATCGTCCCCTGCCCGCCGCTTGCGATATGCCCCGGGAGAGATTCCGTATGCCGCGCGAAACACTCGATGGAAGTAGGTATAGCTGCTCAGTCCCGCTTCGTATGCGATCTGTTCAAGCGACAGAACGCTGTGCTCCAGCAGGCCGACCGCATGCGCCAATCGAAGCTGCTGCACATACTGCATCGCAGACATGCCGAAATGCTCTCTAAACAGATGCACAGCCCTGGATATGCTCAGCCCCGCTTGATCGGCAATCTCCTCCAGCCTTAGCGGCCGCAACGCATTCTCCTCGATATAGTTACGCATCCGAATCGCGTGAAAAGCCGCGACGGATTGCGCCGACGGAGCTTCCTCCAATGCGCGGTCCAGAAGCCGCAGCAGCGTGCGGACAATCAGCGTAACGAGCTCGGGATAGCCGCCGTCCAGCCTTCTCTTTTCGAGAAAAAGCTGATGCCAGGTCGCTTTGATCCGCTCGTTCTCGGCAATTTTGCGCAGCGTCGGTCGCTTTTTTTCCGCCCACCACTCGTCCATGCCTTCTCCCGTACACAAAATAAAATAGTCGCCGCTGGGCTTCATTTTCGCTTCGCCGTGGGCGCCGATCCGCAGCTCGTAAATATCTCCCGGCCGGAACAGCAGTAAATCCCCCGGCATCAGGTCGGTCATTTTCCCGTCGATGAGCGCCTGACATGTTCCTTCAAGCTGCAATCGGATAATATAGGTATCCAGTCCGTTGCGATACTCGTGCCTGAACGGCTCTTGATGCCTGGAATGGCCGCATAATTGAACGCTGATCCCGCCGATCCCCATTTTCCGACGCCTCGCTTCCTCAAATCAGAACAATCAGATCGTATAGGTATACAATCATATTGTTTCTACAAATCGCGCCGCCATTCCTCCTATAATTAATCCTATAATGCATATCAATGGAGGTTATGGATCATGAGCCAAAGAAAGGTTAGAGTCATTCAAACCCGGCAGAGCTCCGAAGACAGATTGACGGAAAAGGCCCCCTTGAGCTTCCGACCGGACGAGCATGGCACTGAGATGCCGCTGATCAATATTTACGACGACCTGACCTATCAAGAAATCATCGGCTTCGGAGGCGCGATTACCGAAGCTTCCGCCGTAACGTCGGCCAAGCTTGGCGAGAGCAACCGCAATGAAATCATCAAATCCTATTATGACGAGCAGGACGGAATCGGCTACACGATCTGCCGCACGCATATTAACAGCTGCGATTTCTCCCTTGGCAATTACGCTTATGTAGAAGAGGAAGATCCGACGCTCGCCAACTTCGACATCAGCCGCGACAAGGAAACGCTGATCCCTTACATCAAGCAGGCTGCGGACACCGCGGGAGACCGCTTCCTGCTGTACGCCTCCCCCTGGAGCCCGCCGAAGTGGATGAAGACGACCGGAGAAATGAACAACGGCGGCAAGCTGAAGCCGGAATATCGCGACGCATGGGCGCGCTACTATGTGAAATTCATCGAAGCCTATGAAGCGGAAGGCTTGCCGGTATGGGGATTGACGGTGCAGAACGAACCTAAAGCAGTGCAGCGCTGGGACTCGTGCATTTATACAGGCGAAGAGGAACGGGACTTCGTCAAAAATCATTTGGGTCCGGCGCTGGAAGCGGCCGACCTGTCCCGCATCAAGCTGATGATCTGGGATCATAACAAGGAGCGGCTCTACGATCGGGCCAAAATCGCCTTCGAGGACCCGGAAGCTGCGAAATACATTTGGGGCGCCGGCTTCCATTGGTACTCGGGCGATCATTTCGAGTCGCTGTCCGCCGTGCATGATCGCTTTCCCGACAAGCAGCTTGTCTTTACCGAAGGCTGCCATGAAGGCGGCGTCCAGCTCGGAGCCTGGAAAAGCGGCGAACGCTACGCGCATGACATCATCGGCAATCTGAACAACTGGATGTCCGCTTGGACGGATTGGAACATCGTGCTCGACGAGCAGGGCGGCCCGAACCATGTGGGCAACTATTGCGACGCCCCGATCATTGCCGACACGAAGTCGGACTCGCTCACGTATCAGAGCTCTTACTACTACATCGGGCATTTCAGCAAATTTATTCGCCCGGGCGCGGTGCGCATCGGCTGCACCAAATATACCGATAAGCTGGAGACGACCGCCTTCCGCAATACCGACGGCACGATCGCCGTTGTCGTGCTGAACCGGACCGACGAGACCGTTCCGTTCACACTGCGCAGCAACGATGAACTGGCCGAGACGTCGATCCCGGCTCACGCTATTCAGACGCTGCTTTTCGCCAATCCATAATGAAGGAGACGATAGCCGCATGAAGAAATCCTGGATTACGCCTGAAATTCGCAGGAAGGCGCAGCGAATTTTGAGCGGATTATCGCTGGAGCAGAAGGCCGGACAGATGACGCAATACGATTGGGGCTTTAACCCGATCAATCCCGATACCGGACTGTCCCAACGGGATATGATTTCCGAGCAGATCGCTCAAGGTCTTGTCGGCTCGGTGTTTAATCTGGCCGGAGCCGAGGAAGCGAACCGGCTCCAGCAACTTGCCGTCGACAACGACGGCGATGGCCATGGCGTGCCGCTGCTGATCGGCCGCGACGTCATTCACGGCTATCGGACGGTGTTTCCGATTCCGCTCGCTCAAGCTTCCGCTTGGAATCCGGCACTGGCCGGCGCGACCGCTGCGGCGGCTTCGCGGGAGGCGCTGGCCGACGGCGTTGCATGGGTATTCGCGCCGATGATCGACGTTAGCCGCGATCCGCGCTGGGGAAGAATCGCCGAGAGCATCGGCGAGGATCCGCTGCTTGCGTCCGCGTATGCGGAAGCTTGGGTGAACGGCTCGCAAATCGGCAGCAATAACGGTGATGGAAACGGATCGGCCCCTGAAGTCGCCAGTTGTCCGAAGCATTATGCCGGTTACGGATTGGCCGAAGCCGGGCGGGATTACAACACGGTCGACTTGTCGGACCGCGTGCTGCGGGAAGTGATCCTCCCTCCGTTCCGCAAGGCAGTCGAAGCCGGAGCCTTGACAATTATGGCGTCGTTTAACGAGGTTAATGGGATTCCCGCCTGTGCGAACCGCTACTTACTGACTACGATTCTTCGCGAGGAATGGGGCTTCGAAGGAGTTGTCGCCAGCGACTACAACGCCCTGCAGGAGCTGATCACGCATGGCATCGCCGCAGACGAGGAAGAGGCGTGCTTGCTGTCCTTGCGTGCGGGGACCGACGTCGATATGGCGTCGGGAATTTACATTCGCCACCTTCCGAGACTCGTACGCGAAGGCAAAGTACCGGAAAGCCTCGTGGATGAAGCGGTGCTGCGAATATTGGCCTTGAAGCTGAAGCTTGGCCTGTTTGAGCGGCCGTATGTCTCCCCGAGTGAATATGCGACGGATTCGAGCCTGCCGGCCGAGCATATCGCCCTTGCCAGACAAGCGGCGCGCGAATCGATCGTCCTGCTGCGCAATGAGGGCGACGTTCTGCCGCTGAGTAAAACAACGTCTTCGATCGCCGTTATCGGACCGCTGGCTGACAGCCTTAAGGACCCGCTCGGCTGCTGGGCGTTCGACGGCAGACCGGATGACGTTGTATCTGTATTGGAAGGTGTGAGGCAAGCGGCGGCTTCGACCGCTGTCGTATCGTATGCGAAGGGCTGCGAGGTCGACGGCGTTTCCGGTTCCGGTTGGGAGGAAAGCGAGCTTGCCGAGGCGTTGGAGGTCGCGGGCAAAGCGGACGTTATCGTGTTGGCGCTCGGCGAAACGTTCGAGATGAGCGGCGAAGCGCGCAGCCGGACTACTCTTGATCTGCCGGGAGGGCAAAGAAGGCTGGTCGAAGCCATCGTCAAGCTCGGCAAACCAGTCGTAGCCGTGCTGCTGACCGGACGCCCGCTCGCTATCCCATGGCTTCAGGATTACGCCGACGCCATCGTCCAAGCTTGGCATCTCGGCGTCCAGAGCGGCCACGGCATCGCCGACGTGCTGTTCGGCGACTACAATCCGAGCGGACGGCTTACCGTCACGTTCCCGCTGAACGTCGGACAAGTGCCGATCTACTACTATCGGAAGAAAACGGGACGACCTCCAGGAGGCGTATATACGTCGTATTATCTCGATTCGTCCACCGACCCGCTGTACCCGTTCGGCTTCGGACTAAGCTACACTTCATTTCACTATAGAGAAATCCGCTGCGCGAATCCGCAGGCAGCGCTCGGGGAGTCGTTCGAGCTGTCGGTGGAGGTGTCCAATACCGGGAGTCGCGAGGGAGAGGAAGTCGTCCAAATCTATATCCGGGACGAAGCGGCCAGCGTCACTCAACCGTTGAAGAAGCTCGTCGGCTTCCGGAAGGTCAAGCTGGGGGCGGGCGAGTCGATAGTGGTCGCCTTTACATTAGGCGCAGATGCGCTCGCCATCCTTGACGCCGATATGAACGTAACGGTCGAGCCGGGCGATTTCACCGTCTGGATCGGGCCTAGCTCAGCCGAAGGCGAATCCGTTCGCCTGACAGTCGAGGCTCCTGTTCAATAAGACGAAGGCTGGCCCATAAGCCAAACAAGCTGCTCCGAAAGATAATCGATGAACAAGGGGAAAAGGAGAAAAGGGGATGTACCTCCTGGAGACTTAATGATTTGTGCGGTTTTTCCTACAAACGTCCGCCGCCGTTAAAGCCTGGGTCGAGTTGCTTTGTACGGTTTTTCCTACAAACGTCCGCCGCCGTTAAAGCCTGGGCCGAGTTGCTTTGTGCGGTTTTTCCTACAAACGTCCGCCGCCGTTAAAGCCTGGGCCGAGTTGCTTTGTACGGTTTTCCCTACAAACGTTCGTCGTTTGAGCCTGGTTCGAGCTGATTTGTGCGGTTTTTCCTACAAACGTTCGTCGTTTGAGCCTCGGTCGAGTTGTTTTGTACGAAATTCCGACTAACTTCCCTGCGTAAGCTCATGTGTGCAAATAGATCCGCCGTTAAAGTTCAATTCCCAATTAATCGGAAACGTTGTGGATCAATCATGGCACGGAGACTGCCTCATACGCTCCTGAAACCATGTAACGGGTTTACCCCTTCAGATTTCGGGAGCGTATAGAGTCAGAGGAAGGTACATCCCCCTTCCTTTAGATCATCCAAAGCAACCTGAGCGGCTTATAGGACTAGGACAGCCCCTTATTTTCGTTGCCGACGTCGCTCAGACTTATCCTTAACGCTCAGCCAAGAAAAATTGAATCGTCTTGTCCCCCGAGCCTGGAAGATGCTCATGACCGAAATCCGGGTAGATGACGAGCTGCTTCGGAGCGGTCATCTTGTTATACGCCGCGAATTGCGTGGAAGGCGGGCAGACGGTGTCCATCAGGCCGACGAACATAAGCACTTCGCCGCGAATCCGATCTGCTAAATATTGCAGATCGATGTAGCCGAGCCGCGTGAAAATCTCGTCCTCGCGTTCGTGCAGCGGATCGAAGTGACGGAAGAAAGTCCGCAGCTCCTGGTAAGCGTCCTTCGCCAAATCCATCTCCCAGGTCCGCTTATAATCGCACAGAAACGGGAATACCGGAGCCAGCTTCTTCACTCTCGGTTCAAGCGCCGCGCAAGCGATCGTCAGCGCGCCGCCTTGAGAGCCGCCGGCCGCATACACGCGCTCGGGATCGACTTCAGGCAAACCGATCGCAATCCCCGCAAGTTGGGCCGTATCGAGAAAAATGTGCCGGAACAGCAGGTTGTCCTCGTGATCGTCCAGTCCGCGAATAATATGCCCGTGGTGCGTGTTTCCCTTAACTCCGCCGGCATCCTCGGAGGAACCGCCCTGTCCGCGGCAGTCCATCGCCAGCACGGAGAAGCCCAGCGACGCGTAAGCCAGCTTATCGTTCCAGTCGCCCGCATTGCCCGTATATCCGTGGAACTGCACGACAGCGGGATGGGGCTCGGCGGCATTGCGCGGACGCACATATTTGGCGTGGATGCGCGCGCCGCGAACGCCTGTAAAATACAGATCGAAGCATTCGGCGAGCGGCGTCTGGAAGGAGCTCGGCACAAGCTCGACTTGAGGGTCTACGGCTCGCATCTCCGCAAGCGCTCTCTCCCAGTACGCGTCAAAATCGGCCGGACGCGGATTGATTCCTTGATACTCCTTCAGTTGTTCAAGCGGCATGTCGACTAACGGCATGAATGTAACATCCCTTTCAGAGGAAAATGAAGATGATAAAGCGCTTCCGTTCCTCCACATGTTACCACAACGATGTCTTAGTTCAACATAAAAATTGCGACATCGATCCTACGTATAAAACCGTCGGTTTCGAGCAAGCCCGAAGCCCCGTCAAACCGGCATCTTCTTCCACATCATCAGCGCCGCGCCGGTCGCAACAGCGTCCTCGCGCAGCTCCCCTTTGGTGAAAACGGGCTCGTACTCCGGGTAATAATAGACGTTCTTGCGAGCGACGCCGATTGCCGTATCGTAGAACCGGTCGTACGAATTGATCAGCGCTCCTCCGAGCACGACCGTCTCTGGATGAAACATGTTGATCATATTGGCCAGCCCGATACCGAGGTAGGAGGCCGCCTGCCTGAACATCTCCTCCACGTGCGAATTGTTCTGCCTCAGCTCCTGCAAAAGCAGCTCGTAACGGAGGCGATCCGGAGGCACCTGCAGCCGCCCCGCCCAGTCTCCTCCGCTTATTTTCACCCGGGATTGCGCCATTCTTTCTAGCGCCTGAACGGAGGCGAACGCTTCAAGCGCACCGAAGTTGCCGTCCTCGTTCAGCCGCGGGCCGTCCGTCTGGATGATCATCTGGCCGATCGCGCCCTCCATATCAAGCGAGCCGTGAATAATCTGCCCATAGGACATCATCGCCGAGCGCAAACCGACCCCGGCGTGCACATACAGCATATGAAGAGGTTTAACGCTTCTCATCGCCCATTGCTCGCCCATTAACGCCGCGTTGGCGCCGTTTTCCAGCTCTGCGGGGAAGCCGGTTTTCTCTTCAATCATCCGACAGATCGGCACGTTGACCCAGCCCGGCGACGAGAAATAACGCGGCTTCACAATGATCCCCCGCTCCCTGTCAAGCGGTCCGACGGCTCCTATGCCCACTCCGACGACTTGGCTAGGATCGATTCTGTGATCGTTCAGAATTGATTTCATCATGGCCGACGCATGGTCGACGACGCGTTCGGGCGTCATCGCCTCGTCCATGCGCCAACGAGTGAGCGACATCGGATTCATCCGCACGTCGAAGAAGCCAAGCGTAGAGGAGAACCGCGAAATCTCCAATCCGAAGAAGTAGCCGTAATGAGGATTCGTCTCATATAGAATCGGTCGTCTTCCGCCGCTGGACGGTCCGAATCCCGATGCCTCGATCAGCTTCTCGGACACCATCTCTTCCAGCAGACGGGTGAGGGTGCTGCTCGTCATCGAATAACGCTCCAGCAGCTCCGCCTTGGAGACGGTGCCGCGCTCTGCAATATGCGAGTAGATTAGCCGTTTCGGAGACGGCATATCGCTGCTTCGTTGTAGACTCACGTTTATTCCCCACTTATCCAAGTAAACGCATTGGAAATCTATTAACCCCATTATAGCCGATTTGCTGTTTCCAGACTACTATATCGGGTTGAACCATGCAAAGATGCCCGCTGCATTCCTGGCGTACCCTAAAGTAAAGGAACTGCCCGCGACGGGCAGTTCCTTTACTGGTTTGAGGGTATGGAGAAGTTTGCATCCAATAAGATTCAATTCTATTCCGGCTTAACTCTCGAATCGGTCCGATAAACCTCGAATGAGCAGAGCGTCGGGTACCAGCGGGACTCGACAATCGTAAGACGAATCCGTCTGGCCGCCACCTCCTCGAATCTGCAAATCTTCTTGTAGCCTACGACGGTGCCTTCGTACAGTGTTGTCCAATCGCCGTCTTCCCGTTGCCGTTCCAGACGGAATCGTTCGATTCTTTGCCCTTGCCGGATGTACTCCGCCAGCACGATCCTGTCGAAAATACGCTGGGCTCCCAGATCGATCTCCAGCTCCGCTTGTTCCACGCCTTCCGACGTACGCCAATAGGTGAAAGGGTCGCCATCCGTGAGATTGGCAGCGCGGTTAGCAGGCCCATTCTCGCAAGTAGCCCGTACCTGAGCGGCTGCAGCAAGATTGTCGCCATAAGCGTTCCGAATCCATTGACCAAGCGCTCTCATCCGATCGGCATCGACCTCATGGATAAGACCGCGTTTGTCCGGAGGAAGATTAAGCAAGAAGGCCGCGTTGCCTCCCACGATTCGTTCATACAAATCGCTCAATTCTCCCACCGATTTAACCCGATCGTCTTCATGGTCATGATAGAACCATCCGGGGCGGATCGACGTATTCACTTCGGAAGGGTACCAGACGACCTCATCCTCTTGGGCCAGAACCGCGCGGCTGCCCAAATCTTCGTCCTGCGAGCCGATCCGCTTGGCGAATTCCCCGTCGTCGACCCGTTGCGAGTTCTCCTGAATCTTCTCGTTATCCCGCATGGCAGCCGGAACCACGCTCCATTCCGAGCTTCTCGTCTGTCCCGCTTCGTTGCCGCACCAACGCACATCGGGTCCGCACACGGAAATGACGGCGTTCGGCTGATGCTCCCTGATCAGTGCATAATAAGCATCCCAGTCGTACACTTGGCGTTTGCCGTTCGGCCCTTCCCCGCAGGCCCCATCGAACCAGACGCAGAATAGCTCGCCGTAACCGGTTAGCAATTCCCGAAGCTGACGGACGAAGTGGGCGTTGTATGCCGGCGAGTCGCCGTAGCTTGGTTCGTGCCTGTCCCACGGGGACACGTAAATGCCGAATTTCAAGCCTGTCTGCTGGCAAGCCTCGGCCACCTCGCGCACCAAATCCCCCTGTCCATTCCTCCACGGACTGTTCTTGACCGTATGCTCCGTAAAAGCGCTCGGCCAGAGACAGAATCCGTCGTGGTGCTTGCAAGTCAGTATCATTCCCCGCATGCCCGCCGAGCGGCAGACTTCGGCCCACTGCATGGCGTCGAATTCCCGCGGGTCGAACAACGACGGACTTTCGTCTCCCAACCCCCATTCCCGGTCCGTAAACGTATTTACGGTAAAGTGAATGAAAGCATAGAACTCCAGTTCCTGCCACGCCAACTGGCGCGGCGACGGAACGATGCGAGCGGCTTCTCGGATCGGAACTCCCATATCGTCTATTCTCCTTTATCGCGGACCTTCGTTTACTTGTTTTTCGCGTCGAAGGCTTCCTGATAGATTTGCAAATAGCGCGGAAGGTTCATTTTATCCAACGTCTTCAAATATTCGTCCCATTCTTTCTCGATATCGACGTTGCCGGTTACCGCCTTGGCTAAAAACTCCTTTTTGTAGTCCGTGATCGTTTTGCTTAAGTTAGCCAACTCTTCGGACTGGTCTTTGGTGAAGAACAGCGGTGGAACGACCTTGCCCGCATCGATCGCGGCCGGTTCGTACTTCTGCTTCGTTTCCTGATAGAGAATCGTCTCTTGCGTGCCCGGAGCGGCCGCCTCGCTTAAGCGGAAAGCGCTGCTGCGCAGGGAAGGCCCCGTCTGCGACCAGCCGTAATTTTGCAAGCCGGCATTGATCAGCCTTTTCCATTTGGCTGGTTCTCCAGAGATCGAGGTCGCGCCGTCCACGTTACTCGTCCACTCCTGATCCGGACGGCCGAAGATCGCTCTCATCGTCGCTTCTTCGCCATAAAGGAAATCCGCCAACCGGAAAGCCGCTTCGGGGTTTTTGGCATTATTCGTGATGACGTAGGTCCCTTGGGATAGCCCGAACGGATTCAACGAAGCCGATTTCAATCCGCTCGGCCCTTCCAGCGGAGGAACGGCCGCAAAATCCGTCACGCGTTCGGGGCTAGGCAGAACCGAACCGGTAAAGATCCCGGAGACCGCTCCCAGGAACATCCTCTCCGCATCGCCCGACATTTTCTTGACTCCATTGACGTCCTGCGTGAAAGTCTCGGGAGCGATCAGACCCTCCGCATACAGCTTGCGCAAATACAAGAGTCCTTCCTTCCAGGCCGGTTGGGTGAATGCGACGCCGATTTTCCCGTTTTCCACGATCATATCGTTCACATCTTTTTCCACGAACGACGACATCAGGAATAGCTCGGGACCGTTATTCAGGAAGCCAGCGTATGGAATCTCGTCCTGTTTGCCGTTGCCATTCGGATCTTTCTCCTTAAAGGCTTTAAGCACTTCATAGAATTGTTCCGTCGTCGTCGGCATTTCCAGCCCGAGCTTCGTCAGCCACTCCTGATTGATCCACATCTTCTGAGGCATCGTGCAGTGATAACATTCGTTGATTTGCGGCAAGCCGTATATATTCCCGTCGGGAGCCGTAATGATTTCCTTCGCGTAAGAGATTGTCTCGAACATCTTCTTCGTTTCTACGCCGTACTTCTCAATCAGGTCGTTGAGCGGGAGGAACACTCCGTCTTTGCCGTAGAGCGACATTTGCACGGGAGATATCGTAAAGCCCATGATCACGTCCGGGTAGTCTCCGCCTGCGAGCGAGATGTTCAACTTCTCCGAGGCCGACTTCTCGGGCGCGATCTCCCATTCGATATGAATGTTGGTCTGTTCCTCCAACCATTTCGTGAATTCGTTCGTCGCGAAATTCTCGACCAGGCTGTTGCCGTACATCAGTACTTTAAGCGTCGTTTTTTCTTTCGTGATCGGCAGGCTGCCAGCTTCCGTGATGTCGGAGCCCGCGGCCGAAGGAGCGGCGGATTCGCTCCCTTTATTCGTATTCTCTTTCTGAGAACAAGCGCCAAGAAGCAGAGTCAAGCCCAGAATCGCACTAAGCGCGAGCATCATCGTTTTTTTCATGCGAAATCTCCCCTTTTCATGTCCTATTATCCTTTAAGCGAACCAATCATCATGCCTTTGACAAAATGCTTCTGGATGAACGGATAGACGATAAGCATAGGAACCATGGAGATGACGATCAAAGAATACTTCAGTTGTTCTCGCAAGCCTTCCCGAGCCATGGTCTCCTCAACGTCGACGATCATCGAGGAATCCACCTGGTTCTGCACCAGAATCTCTCTAAGCACGAGCTGCAACGGATATAAGCTTTGATCTTTCAAGTAAAGCATGGCGTTGAAAAACGAGTTCCAATGCGCGACCGCATAGAAGAGCGTAATTACGGCGACAATCGGCCCCGATAACGGCAGCACGATCCGGCCGATATACCTGAAATCCGAACAGCCGTCCATCTGGGCGGCTTCCAGCAGTTCGTCCGGAAGCGTCGAGCGGAAATAGGTTCTCGCGATAATGACGTTCCATATCCCGATCGCCCCCGGAATGACCATCGCCCACACGGTGTTCAGCATCCCCAGGTTTTTCACAAGCAAGTAGGACGGAATCATTCCTCCGGAAAACAGCATCGTAAACACGAACAGCGCCATTATCCAATTCCGGATATAGAAGTCCTTGCGCGAAAGCGGGTAAGCCGCCATCAGCGTGAATACGACGTTGATCAACGTGCCGACGCCGGTGTAAAAAAGCGAATTCACAAAGCCCGTGCCGATTAGCTTGTACTTAAATACCGCTTCATAGCCGGCCAGCGAGAAGCCGACGGGCCACAGCCGCACCTTTCCCGACAATACGGCCTCGGGAGAACTGAAGGAAGCGCTAAAGATGAAGATCAACGGGTACAAAACCGAAATGGAAAAGATAAAAAGCACGAAGTAAATCATGGCATTAACCGTCCGGTCCCCGGCCGACTCCTTAATCGCCCTCTGTTTCATGGTCTTCCCTCCCTACCAAAGGCCTTCTTGTCCGACTTTTTTGGCGAGCCGATTGACGAAGAGCATCAAGACTAAGCTAATGACGGATTTGAAGAGTCCGATCGCCGTCGAATAGGAGTAATTCACGACGGTCGAAGCCAAGCCCACCTTGTACACGAAAGTATCGATAACCTCGGAGGCGCTTAGATTCAGCGAGTTTTGCATCAGGAGCACTTTTTCGAATCCCGTATCCAGAATGTGCCCCGTATCCAGAATCAACAAAATGATCGCGAGCGGAAGGATTCCCGGGAAGTCGATATGCATCATGCGCCTGATCTTGCTCGCCCCGTCCATGACCGCGGCTTCGTGCAGGGAAGGGTCGAGAGCGCTTAAAGCGGCCAAGTAAACGATGCAAGAGAAACCGACGTTCTGCCACAGTCCGGACCAGACATAAATCGACTTGAAGTAGGCTGGCTCGCCCAGAAAGTTAAGCGGCTCCATGCCGAAAAATTGCAACAGTCCGTTGACGACACCCGTACGCGGGTCCAGCAATTGAAAAATAATGCCGACCATGACGACTACCGAGATAAAATGCGGCGCATAAGTGATCATTTGCACGGACTTCTTGAAATACTTATGCTTGACGTAATTCAGAAAAAGCGCTAACACGATCGGAAAAGGAAAACCGACGAGCAACTGGTAAAAGCTTAAATAAATTGTGTTTTTCATCACGCGCCAAAACTCGTACGACTCGAAGAAACGCTGAAAAAACTTAAATCCCACCCATTCGCTTCCCATGATCCCTTTGGTAGGGACGAAGTCCTTGAATGCGATGAGTGCCCCGTACATGGGCACGTACTTGAAGATAACGATGTACAGAACGGGAAGGAGCATCAACAGGTAGAGCTGCCAACCTTTTCTCATGTTGCGAAGCAAAGCGTTTCCGTTGTTGGAGGGCATCAAGTCGAATCGATGCTTTTCCCTGCTTACATCCAAACCAATCCCCCCCTTTCTAAACCTTCTGAAAGAATGCGCATCTTGGTTTAGATGTTAACTTCCTCCCGGCCTCCGATCATCATCAAAATTTACGGCTCTATGAACGATTTTACGTTACCGATCGCCTTGGACCGTTCGGGTCGACGGCATGCGCAATCGAATCTCGGTTCCCTCGCCGGGTCGGCTATGCACGGTCAGCCCGTACTCTTCTCCGAACACCATCCGTATTCGGCTATGGACGTTCGACAAGCCGATGCCGGAATCGGCGTCGAGCTTCCCGTCTAACATTCGCGAAGGCTCGTTTCGCTCCAGACTGCCCTGCAGCTCCGCCAACCGTTCGGCGGACATCCCGATGCCGTTATCTACTACCGTGATACAAAACAATCCGTTATCGACACAGGCGTCGATGCGAATGAAATGATGCTCCTCTATTCCGTCGGGAAAAGCATGTTTGAACGCGTTCTCCACGACGGGCTGCAAAGTAAGCGTGACCATATTTTCCAGAAGCAGATCGGCCGGAATTGCGACGTCGAGCACAAACTCCCTTTCAAATCGATAGTTCATAATTGTCATGTAGTGGAGCAAGTGTTTCAACTCGTTGGCGACCGTAACCTCCTCGGGGTTCGTGCGAACCGCGTACCGGAGCATATATGCCAGCGCCCTGACGATTTCCCGGATTTCCTTGGAATCCTGCACGATGGCGTAGCTCACGATCGTCTCCAAGGTGTTGTACATGAAATGGGGATTAATTTGCAGCTGCAAAGCCTGGAACTCCGATATTTTCCTGCGCAGCAGGTTTTCCCTGTTTTCCAATTCTGTCTTGTACACTTGATCCACCAGGCTGGACAAGCGATCGACCATGATGTTGTAGCTAAGGATGAGCCTGTCCCGTTCATCCTTCTTACCGAGTAGGGGAACTCTCGTCCAGCTTCCTTTTTCCGTCTCGCGCATGGCCGCTACCAGCGATTGAATCGGCCGGGTAATCGATCGGCCGAATTTGAAGGCGACGACTAACGCGATCGCGCAGGTCAGAATGGCGGATGCGATCGTCGTTTGCCGCACGTTCACGATCGGTTTTCTCATTTCGGACAGCGATGTGGAGGCTACCAGCGTCCAACCGGAATATTCCGATCTCTTGTTGTAGAAAGCGCGGTCTTCTCCTTCGTACTTTGAAATCATAGACGAGTTTTTATGATCCATAATTAGCGTAAATAATTCCCCGTCCAACTGTTTGCCGATCTTGAGCGGATCGGGATGGTAGATGATTCTTCCCCTGTCGTTGACGATGAAGAAATACCCGCTGGCCCCCAAATGAATGCCCTGCCATAATGTTTTTAACTCTTCGGTCCGGATTTCGATTCCCAATATGCCCTTATAGGCTCTGGAGGATTGCCGGACGGCGATTTTCCGCGTCAGCGCGATCGTTCCGTTCATAAAACCGTAGTCCATGACCGTCAAGCGGCCGTCTTCCCTCGTTTCCCGCTTCAAATCGCCGAGGCTATCCCGAATAACCGCATCTTTGGAGTCGGTTCCCATGTTCAAATCGGTAATGATCTTCCCGTTGTATCCGAGCAAATAGACCAACCCGATTTCGGGATTATTGATCGTGACGGGACGGATGACCCGCTCCACGATATCGTTCGAATTCGCGAAATATTGATAGACGTTGTCATCCTCAAGCGCAAGAAACTGTTTGACGAGAGACGAAGTCAGAACGGAGAGCGTAGCGCGTTCGTATTTCTCCAAATACAGATCGGTGTGGTGGAGAGCGTTATTGACGATTTGCGTCAGCAGGTCTTCATTGTTCCGTTCCAATTCCGCGGAGGATTTGACGTAGATGGAAAAGCTCGTTATGGCGAGGGAAAATAAGATCACGACGACGAAACTCATGAAAATCTTGATCGTCAGATTCGATCTCATCCCTATTTAACCCCCATTGCGGCCCGATATTCGCTCGGCGAATAGCCGGTTATTCTTTTGAATACTTTATGAAAATACGTATAATTGGAAAACCCGACCTCCTGTCCGACGTCCACCACTTTGTATTGGGGCATCTCCAGCATTTTTTTCGCCAGCTCTATACGCTTTCGCATCCGATATTGCACGAATGATTCTTTGGCTATTTTCTTAAAATAGTAGCTAAAATACGTCGGCGATAAGCCAATCTTCTCGGCCACGAATTCCAGGCTAATCTCCTCTTTCAGATGCATGTCGATCAAATGTACGGCTTCGTCGAATAGCTTCCTCTGGTTTCCCCCTCTGTAACGGACGATCTGGTCGGCGAACTCCCGGATCGCGTGTTGAAAATAACGGGCCGCCTCCAATGCCGTCAGATCCGAGACGGCTTTGTCGTCCAAAGTCACCGTAAACCCCCGGGTTTGGAGTCTCTTTCGCAGAATGGACAGGCCGTCGGCTACGATCTGCTGCAATTGGTTCACTTGAACTCCCGTCCCCGCGTATGTCGCCGCCCAATGCTCCAGCAGTTCCTTCAGCCGGTCGTCGTCTAACATCCATACGGCTTCTTCCGTTTCCTTCAGCCACTCTTCGTACAAGGAGAGAGAAACGGAAACCTGCTTTTGCGCGGAAAACAGACGGTCCAATACGGGGTAGAGCTCCAGATCCGTAACCGGCTTCAGCAAATACTCCTTCACGCCGTAGGAAATGCATTGTTTCGCGTAATTGAAATCGTCGTAACCGGAGATGATCACCACGCTGAGGTTCGTCTTCGTTTCATGGATGGTTCTGGCGAGCTCCAGGCCGTCCATTCTGGGCATTCGGATATCGGTTAGAACGATGTCCGGCGAAAACTGCCGCATCGCCTGAATCGCATCAAGTCCGTTATTGGCGGAAAACGCCTCGATGGCGGAATCGTATTCCTTCACTAGCTGAATTAAGCCTTTTCGAATCATCGGTTCGTCGTCCACGATGAGAATTCGCCGCATCTTCGCGCACCTCTTTTCCATAATAAAAGCTCACCTAATTGAACGGCGCTCCAAGACGCCAACAATAAAAGTGAGCTTAACACATCACAAAGGTTAATGACCGTACATCAGGGAAATTCGTCGCCGTAAGGATCGCCGACACGGGCTTCCCAAGCCGCAAGGTCTCGCATCAGCTTATCGATCTGAGGCCGATACCGGGGATCGAAAGCCAGGTTGCTCAGCTCCCAAGGATCATTGACGAGATCGAACAATTGCAGCGTATCGCTGCCCTGTCCGGTGTCGGCCGAACGACGGTAGCGGATCATTTTCCAACGATCGTCCTTGATCATACGTTGAATATCTTTGTAAAACGAATAGACGGTATCCCTTCCCTCGTCGGACTCGCCGCGGACAAGCGCTTCCATGTTTATTCCTCCGATGCCGACAGGGGGGGCAATGCCGACTAACCCGCACAGCGTCGGAAAAATATCGTAGTGATACACAAGCGCATCGACGCGACGGGACGGGGGAACGCCTGGGCCTTTGACGAGCCATGGCACACGAATGCTGTGATCGTACACGTTCTGTTTTCCCAGGAGGCCGTGCTGGCCGACGGCAAGACCGTGATCCGCCGTATAGACGACTAGCGTGTTCTCGGCTTTCCCGCTGTCCGCCAATGCTTGCAGCATCTTGCCGATATGATGGTCCAGATGGGAGATCATCGCGTAATAATCCGCAATATGCGTCCGCACCTCCGCTTGCTTTCGCGGATATTCGGCCAAATTCTCGTCGCGGATATCCAGTTCCCCGTTGTCGAACGGATGCTCGTCCATGTAGTTGGGCGGCAGTTCGATTTGATCGGCAGCGTACATGCTGGCATAAGGCTCCGGAGCCGTTCTCGGATCATGCGGCGCCGTGTAGGCCAAATACAGGAAAAAGGGGGCCTCCTCGCGATATTGCTCGATAAAGCCGATAGCCGCATCGGTAAACAGCTCCGTCGAATGCTTCGACTCGATCCGCAGCACTTCGGGAGGATACCGTCCGGTTGCGTCGTAATCGAATACGGGCACCTGCCCGTGGTCGCTCATGCCTCCGAAAAACAAAGCTTCGCCGCCGCCAAACCCTTCGGTAAAGCTGGCTTTGTCATTGTGCCACTTGCCGATCGCGTGCGTATGGTAGCCGTGTTCCCGAAACCATGACGGCATCGTGGCGGCCCCCCTGCGAATGACATGCGTATTCGCATGATCTCCGATTTTCTGGCTTTCCGTCGCTTGGAAAATAGGATTGCCCGTATGCACGCAAGCTCTGCACGGAACGCATACGGCCCCGTCGACTCCGCCGTTGATATGCGTCGAACTCATCATCGTACCCGCTTGAGCCAGCGCGTCTAGCACCGGTGTACGCACCGTCCGATCTCCTGCCGCGCCGATGGCGTCATGCCGATGATCATCGGCTATGATAAAGATGACGTTAGGTCGCTTTGCCATGTTCTCCTCCTTGTATTCCATGTCATGATGACTATAATTATAGTCGTCACGATCCTTCTATCCCATGGCGAAAAGGGCGATTCGCATGTCAAAAAGGTTGAATCCCAACGAGGCTTCCGCTTTCCTGGACTCTCTTCTTCGAATGACGCTTTCCTCGCAAATGTTTCAAATCCATACTTGCTTTAACGTAACGGTTCCCTCTTCGTGGAGGATCGACGAACGCGTGCTGGACGAAATCCACATTCTATACGTCAAAAGCGGTTGCGTGACCTACCAGGTCGACGGCACCCCCATTAAGCTTACCGCGGGGCACCTGTTATTTTTGTCCGACGGCACAGCGCACTCCGCATATCGGGATTTGAACATGCCGTTAAGCATCGTCCCGATTCGCTTCAGAGTGAGACGATACGACGATCCTCAATGGAACTTCGTCACATCGAAACCCTGCTACTTCTCTTTTCACCCGCGAGACACGCAGAAATTCCGCATTCTGTTCGAGAGCGTTCACCGTCACTTCTGCCTCCCTCCTTCCTTACGAAAGGAGGCGCTCTGCCACGCTTCCGTCTGCCAGACGCTGGCCGAGATGGCCTGCGAAATGGCGGAAATTGAGCATCGCAAGCCGATTCATCCCGCCATGCTGCAGATCAAGAACCATATGGATACCCATCCCGCCGACCGGCTTTCGGTGCGGGAGATCGCCGCGCTGTCGGGATTGACTCCCAAATATTGCTCGCGGCTGTTTCTGCAAATGTTCGGGCTGTCCATCAAGGAGTACCAGATCAAATCCCGCATCGAATACGCACGCTATCTGCTCGAACATACGGATCAATCTGTCAAGGAGATTTCCATCCAACTCGGCTATCCCGATCCCTTCGCTTTCTCGAAGCAATATAAAATATTTACCGGCGTAGCGCCTTCCCGAACGTTGCGCGGAGACCGGAGCGACTAGTTCGTATGATGCGGAGCTCACCGCCCAGTCTAGTCCTCTGCGCTTATAACAATTTTCGCCTCAACATAATAACAAAATGAAATTAAGTCAAACCAATAGAACCCATCAATAGATATAATAAATAAAAATAGGCTAACTTAATTCCAAAATGAAATAAAGATGGTATACTATACATTGAAGCACCTGCAACGAAGGCGCCCTTCCCGACAGAGTTCAATTTATATCAACCTACAGAAGGGGGAGGAATACCTATGAACGCTAAATGGAAAATGATAGGCTCGTTATTTACGACTTTTCTGAAAATGGGCCCTTTCACATTCGGAGGCGGCTACGCGCTTATTCCGGTAATCGAAAGAGAAATCGTGGAGAAGCGCAAATGGCTACAAAGCGAGGACGTTGCCGATATCGTTGCCGTGTCCGGCTCCGTCCCCGGAGCGGTTGCCGTCAACTCAGCCACATTGATCGGCTACCGGATCGCCGGCATCGGCGGAGCGCTGTCGGCGCTGCTCGGCATTTTCCTTCCTACATTCGCCTTGATGATCGGTCTGTCTCTCGTGTATGTTCAGATGAAGGACAATCCTAAGATCGAAGCCGCCTTCCTCTCTATTCGCGCTACCGTCGTCGCTATGATCGTCTATGCCGCCTTCAAAATCGGGAAAACCGCCATCGTCGACTTCGCCTCGGGAGCCCTTGCGGCCATCGCCGTCTGCCTGCTGCTGTTCGGACGAAACTTCCTGCACCCCGCCTGGGTCATCGTCTTCGGTGCGCTCGCAGGCATCGCCGTCGTCAAAGTCAGAGTACTGCTGGGCAAAAAGACGAAGCTCGAGGAAAAAGAACCCGTATACGACTACATGATCTAAACTCGACGATAATGGGGAATGGCTATGCTTATCGATTTGTTCTTGACGTTTTTTATGGTCGGCCTTGTCTCCTTCGGGGGCGGCTACGCTATGATTCCGCTCATTCAGGAAGAAGTGCTGACTCGCCACCAATGGATGGACGCGGCTCAGCTCTCGGATATGGTTGCCGTCGCCGGCATGTCGCCGGGACCGATCGCGACTAATATCGCCGTGGCCGTCGGCTATCATCAGGCCGGTACGATCGGCGCCATCGTCGCTTCGTTAGCGATGATCCTGCCGTCTCTGGTCTTGATTCTAGCCGCAGGCAAGCTTATTATGCGCTACCGCGACAATCAGCTTGTGAAGTCGTCCTTCTTCGGACTCCGACCGACCGTGGCCGGAATGATCGTCTACGCCGCCATCCTGTTCGCACAAAACGCCGGCATAACGATGGAGTTCGATTGGAAGACCTGGAGCCAGCTTGCGATCTTCGCCGGTTCCCTATTTGCTCTGATTTATCTGCACAAGCATCCTTTTTCCGTCGTGCTGCTCTCCGGGCTCGTCGGCATCGCGGTATACGGTTAAGCCGCCGTATTCCCGCCCGATCTCACGAAAGGGGCAACTCACTTGGAACAACAACCGAAGAAAGCTTGCTGCGCTGCAGGACGCAACGACGGCCCTGCCGGCTTGAGCCGGGAGCCGACATCGCCACCCGCGCCAGTCGCACAACAGAACGATACAAAATCCTCCCGCGATCCAAAAGACGGATTAGTGCGGCTATCCGGAGGAGAATTCGTTATGGGAACCGATTCCCGGGAAGGATTCCCGGCGGACGGGGAAGGCCCGGAGCGCGTCGTGCGCGTCGATCCGTTTTATATTGCGCCGTATGCCGTAACTAATGCACAATTTCAGCAATTTGTAGAAGAGACGGGTTATATTACAGAGGCCGAGCAGTTCGGCTGGACGTACGTTTTTCATCTGTTCGTATCGGAGGAAACGAAGCGTCAGGTCGTCAGCGTGCCGCAAGCGACGCCTTGGTGGTATGTGGTTAACGGAGCCTACTGGGCGAAGCCGGAAGGGTTGGACTCGGAAATCGGAGATCGAATGAACCATCCTGTCGTACATGTCTCCTGGAACGATGCGGAAGCCTATTGCAGATGGTCGGGCCAGCGTCTGCCAACTGAAGCGGAATGGGAATACGCCGCCAGAGGCGGCCTGGAGCGCAAAACGTATCCATGGGGAGATCTGCTCAAGCCCGACGGAGAGCATCGCTGCAACATTTGGCAAGGAAAATTCCCGGTCAAAAACAATGCAAGCGACGGTTACGAGGGGACGGCTCCCGTCGATGCGTACAAGCCTAACGGATACGGTCTGTACAACATGGCGGGCAATGTGTGGGAATGGTGCGCGGACTGGTTCACCCCGGCCTACCATCGGGCGACTCCGAACGCGAATCCGCGCTTTGAGCAGCCTACCGGCATACGGTCTATGCGAGGCGGCTCTTATTTGTGCCACCGCTCCTACTGCAACCGGTACCGCGTCGCCGCCAGAAGCTCTAATACGCCGGACAGCTCGACCGGCAACGCGGGCTTTCGGGTCGCCTTCTCGGCGAATGAATGAGGTTGTCCCATAAGCAAACAGAATCGTACGAGATGTTTATCGATGGATGAATGTTGCTGGGCATCTATCTCCTTCCGCTGCTATACGATCCTGAAATCTGAATTTTAAACCCGGGATAGGGTTATTTCAGGACCGTATGAGGCAGTCTCCAGGAGATAGATGCCCTTATTTTCCATCGATAATCTTGTACGACCCTGTTTTTGGGACAACCCCTTTTCAGCCGTACGGCCTACTATCTGAAATATTGCGCCAGATGAGCCGCCGCCTTCTCGATGCCCCTCCGCTCGGCTTCAGCCGTTCCCCAATAGCGATGATCCTCCAGCTCGATGCAGATCGTGCCTTCGTATCCAAGCCGGTCGAGACGGACGGCGACCTTGCCCCAATCGACCTCTCCGTGTCCGGGAATCGTGTAGCGCCACGCCCCTTCCGAGAAGTCGTACTTCGCTCCGAAAGTCGCAGGGAGCGTTCCGCACTCGTACAGCTCGTCGTGCAACATTTCCGTGTCCTTGCCGTGGCAATGATTAATCCGTTCTCCGAACTCGGACAGCGCCCGCAAGTAATCGATGCCGAGACGAACGAGATGGGACGGATCGTAGTTCAAGCCGAAGTGCTTCGATGGAATCGCCTCGAACATGGCCCGCCACATTTCCGGAGTGCAACCGAGCGTCGGATAATGCGGACCAGGTCCGGGCCAGCCCTCAATTGCGATGTAGACTCCCGTTTTCTCCGCGTGATCGACCACCTCCGGGAACGTCTCTCGCCAGATGGCGAATCCGTCCGCGCGAGGAAGCGTCATGTCCTCCGGTACGAGGCACATAAACATGATCTTGCCCCCGAGAGCCGCCATCCCATCCATCTGCTTCTTCACCGATGCAACGGCGTCCGCACGTCTGGCTTCGTCCCTGCTCAGCAATTGCGAGACGCCTTGCGCGTCCACCGAGCCGATCGCAATGCCGGCCTTGTCGCATGCGGCCTTGACTTCCGTCGTAAGCTCGGGCACGTCAAGCGCGTCGAGCCCGGCCTGCGCCGCCCAAGCGGCGACCGCTTCAATGCCTTCCTCCCCGATCCGGGGAGGGATTCTCATTCCGATCCGAAGACTCATGCCTGAACACCTCCCGCCGCGCGTGCATCCTCGATCGGAGAATAACCCGCCGCTTCATATACCATTTCCGAAAACTTCACGACCCGGTAGGCGAATTCGCCGCTTACCGATACTTCCTGCCGTCCGAGGATCGCGTCGACGAAGCTCTTGTCCTGGTTCGTCGTCTGCTGCGGAAGCTCGGGAACGATCGGCTCCTCACGCAGCCGGCGCAGCGTAATGTGGCCGTTATCGTAGAAGATGCCGCCCTCTTCGCCGCAGAAGGCGTAGGTTTCATGCCAGCAAGGCGCATAGCCGATCAGGTTTAGCCCGCCCACCGCGCCTTCCGCGAAGCGGATGGCGGTAAACGTGTCGATCTCGACAGGAGAGCCGTGCTTGTGCAGCTGCGTCTTGACCTCGACCGGCGTCAGCCCCGTCGTCCACAGCAGCACGTCGATAATGTGGCTGCCCGAATCCATCAGGAAGCCGCCGCCCGACAACGCCGGGTCCTGCCGCCAGGTGCCTGGCGTCCCTTGTCTCCACTCCTGGTACAGAGTCGCCGTAACCGAAGTCAGCTTGCCAATCTCTCCTCGTGCTATCGCCTCTTTAATGTATAGAAACTCCGGTTGAAAATGACGCTGGTACGATACCTGCAAAATTTTCCCCGACCGCTTCGCCGTCTCGATCAGCCGCTCCGCTTCCCCTGAGCTGCAGGTCATCGGCTTCTCGATCAACGTATGCAGCCCCTTGTTCAGCGTATCTGTCGCCTGCTCATAATGCAGCGTATGCGGGGAGCAGATGACGACGGCATCCAGCTCGACTTCCTCCAACATCGCACGGTAATCCTCGAACTGCGCCGCCTCGCGCAAATCGAATTTCTCGACAAACCTGTCTCTGCTCCGCTCGCTTGTGTCCGCGAGTGCTACAATCTCGACCTCCGACAGCTCCAATAGCTGCCTTCCGTGCCATTCCGCAATTCCACCCGTGCCGATCATACCGATACGCAATCTGCTCATCGTTAGCCTCCACCTATCAGGATTCGGATTAGACAAGATCAGGGTAGCAGATCGCAACACCGATGTGTATCCACAAATGCGACATCGGTATACGATATTGTTCCGCCATCGTCATATCGCGCCGAGCTTTCTCGATGATTCGTTCCGGTTCAACCTGTCTATACGCCCCATTGTTCCGTTTCCTGCTGGAGGCGCCACAGTCTGGCATACAGCCCTCCCGCGCGAACCAACTGCTCATGTCCGCCCTGCTCCGCTACCTTGCCGCGCTCCAGCACGATGATCCGATCCGCCTCCACGACCGTTTTCAGACGATGCGCGATGACGATGACCGTCCTGCCTGCGACGAGGCGCGAGATCGCTCGCTGCATCTCCGCTTCGTTCTCGGGATCGAGCGAAGCGGTCGCTTCGTCCAGCAGCACGATCGGGGCTTGCTTGATCATTGCCCGGGCCACGGCAATCCGCTGCTTCTCCCCGCCGGACAGCGTGCTCCCTCCTTCGCCGACCATCGTATCGTAGCCCCCGGGCAACCGAGATATGAACTCGTGGCAGCACGCCTGACGCGCCGCCTCCTCCACTTCCTGCTGCGTGGCGCCCTGGCGGCCGTAACGAATGTTGTTGCCGATCGTATCGTTGAACAGGTATACGTCCTGGAACACCATGGACAATTTCTGCATCAACGCCTCGGGGGCCATCTCCTTCGCCGGCCTGCCTCCGATCCTCACCTCTCCTGATCGCGGATCGTAGAAACGGGCGATCAGCTTCAGAACCGTGCTCTTCCCGCTTCCCGAAGGCCCGACGACCGCCGTCAGAGTCCCCGCCCGCACCGCGAACGAGACGCCCCTCAGCACCGGTTCGTCCCCGTAGCCGAACTCGACGTCCCGGAACTCCACGTCGTGCCCCGACGGAGAAGGCTGATCTCCCGGCATCGCCGGCTCGGCCAGCATATCCGCGATCCTCCCGCCGTACAGGGCGTAATACTTGAATTCCGGCCAGGCGAAGATCGCTCCGGCAATCGGCTCGTACACGCGGGCTCCGATCAGCAGAAAAGCTGCGAGCGCCGGAACGGACAGCTCGCCGCCGACCGCCAGATAGCTTCCCGCGATTAGAATAAAGGCCGCCCCCGATTTCACCAGGGCGATCGCGACGAGAAACACCGGACCGAATCGGCCCTCCAGACTGATGCTTTCCTTCATCAGTCTGCGGAAAGCCTGCTCCAATCCCGTGAAGTTGCCGCCCCTCATATTGTAGGCTTTAATTACCTTCATGCCCTGGATGTATTCCTGCAACCGGCTCGACGACCGGCTCCTGGCCTCCGCATGGCTGGTCCCGTACTTGCGCTCCAGGCCGGACACGGCCCACAGAATGAGCAGCGCCGGTGGAAACCCGGCAATCATCGCCAGCGCCATGCGCCAGTCCAGGAACAGAAAGCCGATAACGGCCAGCAGCGATGCGATCATCCCCCCGACGATCTGGGGAAGAAGCTGCGAGTTCGCCGTCTCGAGCTGCGCGAAGTCCCCCATCATCATATTGCCGAGCTCGCCCGCGTCCCGGCGCATCAGCGTGCCGAGAGGCAGCTTGCGCAGATGCTCGGCCAGCGTTCGCCTCCCTTCGGCCGCTAAGCCGTACGCTCCTCCGAAAGACAGCCGGTACGCGAGCGATTCGCTGGCGTACAGCAGAACAAGCGAAACGAGCATACCCGCGCACAGAAGCCACAGTTCCCGAATCGCCAGAGTCGCGCCGGTATCGGCGAAAGCCTCGTAGATTCGCATCACTGCAAGCGAAGCAAGCGCATAGGGCAGCATGCCGCATAGGTTCGCAAGCACGGTGGCCGCGATTGGCCTAATCAACCATCCGGGGTTGCCCGCCGTCATTCGGCGAATCAGCTCCATCGGAATGCCCCCCTTCCTTTATGCGCCAATTGGACGCCTCGACATAGGCGTTCCACATTCCCGCGTACAAGCCTTGAAGCCGAAGCAGCTCATCGTGCCTGCCCTGCTCCGCGATCGTCCCCTGCCGGAGCGCGATAATGTTGTCCGCTCCCCGAATCGTCCGCAGCCGATGCGCAATCATAATGACCGTCTTGCCGCGCATCAGTTCCCTCAAAGCCCGCTGCATCCGATGCTCATTCTCCGGGTCCGCATAGGCGGTCGCCTCGTCGAGGACGAGAATCGGCGCGTTCTTAAGAAGCGCGCGTGCCACGGATACGCGCTGCTCCTCGCCTCCGGACAGGTAGACGCCGCCTTGTCCGATGCGCGTCTCGTAGCCTTGGGGCAGAGCTTCGATAAATTCGCTGCACTGGGCCGCTTGCGCCGCGCGGTACACTTCCTCCCGGCTCGCCCCCGGATTGCCCATCGCAATGTTGTTGTAGACCGTGTCGGAGAACAGAAAGCTATCCTGGAATACGAACGACATGAGCTCCATCAGCTTTCCGACAGGAATGTCCCGGACGTCCGCCCCGCCGATCGTAATTGCGCCCTCCTGAGCGTCCCAGAAACGGGCGATCAGCTCCGCGACGGTCGTTTTACCCGAGCCGGACGGTCCGACGATCGCCGTCACCTCGCCCTGCCGCGCGACGAAGCTGACGTCCGACAGCGCCCGTATGCGCTCCCCCGCCGTTCCTTCATAGCAGAAGCCGACCCGTTCGAACGCGATTGTATACTCGGTCGGAACCCGCGGGCGCGCCGGTTCGGGCAGCTCGGGCTCGTCCAGCAGTTCGTCGACGCGCCTGACGCTTTCCGCGATCATGCCGAGCGTCGATGCTAGACCGTTCAGCTTAAAGATCGGAACGGCGATGCCTGGAGACAGCGCCAAAAACAGCAGCAGCACCGCAGCGAAGGAGACGTTGCGCGGATCGCGGCTCAGCAGAAACACTCCGACCGGCATAATAAACGCGGCCAACGACAGCAGCAGTACCCGGTAGGTAACGTAGCCATGCCGAAAATCGTCCGCATATCGGAGCAGAAAGTCTCGGTACTGTGTCATGTCCAGGTAAAACCTACGGAAGGAATGGACGGTCTGACCGAATATTTTGATCGACGGCATCCCCCGTACGTATTGAATCGACGAGGAGGAGATACTCTCGATGGCGTCGTAATATTGTCTCAGCGCTTGTCTGGATCTTTCTCCCATCATCATCGAGAACTGCGCCCAAAAGCCGAGCGCGATCGGCAGGAGACAGGCCAGCGCAAGCCAGGGCTGCAAGTAAAACATGCCGCCAATCAGCGCGAATGCCATTGCCGCGGCATTAACGACGTCCGGGAGCTGATGCGCGACGAACTTCTCAATTTTCTCCACGTCGTGCTCGACGATCTTTTTGATCTTGCCGGTGCTGCTGCGATCGTAATACCCCAGAGACAGGTTGCCGAGCCGCTCGGTCAGCTGGATTCGCAAGCCGTACAGCAGGCGGAAGGCCGCAATATGCGAAGCCATCCCGCCCGCGTACATGAGCGCAAACCCCGCGACGAGGCTGACGACCGTAACGAAGGACCAACGCTTGATCAACGCAACGTCGATCCGGCCCGGAGCCGAAGCATGCTCGAGAAATTCCGCCAGAACCCGATAGATCGTCAGGAAAGGAACGAGCAGGACGAGCATACTGAAAGTGGACAGAACGGCGGACGCGACGAGCAGGGTTCTCTTCTGGCCAGCCAACTCCAGCAATCTCGCAATTCCCTTCTTTTTTCCGTTGCCAGCCATAGCTATCTTTCTCCTTTGCCGATCATTCGGCTTTCCGTACTCCCATCGGATTAAACGCGTTTTCCAGTCCGCCGAACGAGTAGTCCGCCACCTTGTCCTCGCGGTACAAAATCAATTCCTTGGCGCGCGTAACCGGAACGACGATCGCCTTGTCGTTCAGGAAATTAAGCAGCTCATTGTAACCGGATGTCACTGCCGAGTCGTCCCGCGTATGCTGCACCTGTAAAATACGGGCGTTGAATTCGTCCGCCTCCGGCAAGCGGGCCAGCGCCGCCGTGTGCGCGGTCTGATCGAGCATCGGTCCGATAAAATGATGCGGGTCCTCCGGCGCTCCCTTGGAGTCCCAAATCGTAATGTCGAATTTGCCTTCGACGCATTCCGTCCACCACGTCATCACGTCCGATCCCGCCACCTCGACCTGCAGGCCGACCTTCTTCAACTGTCCCTGCAGCGCGGTCGCCAGCTCTTTGTTGAACGTATCTCCCGTCTCATAAGTAAACCTCAGGCTTATCGGCTTGCCGTCAAGCTCCCGGTATCCGGTGCTCCCGTTCAACTTCCAGCCGGCTTGATCGAGCAGCTCCGCGGCTTTGGCGGCATCGAAGCCCCTCTTGTTCAATCCTTCGTTCGTAATGTTCGGAATGCGGGTCTCGAACATCTCTTCAGCCGGCTTCTCGTAGCCGTACGTCAAGCCTTCCCCGAGCTCCTTCTTGTCGATTGCGTAGACGATCGCCTCGCGCACCCGAAGATCGGCCAGCTTCTCTCCCGACGCGTTCAGCGCCAATGCCCTCGTCCGACTGCCCTCGGACATTTCGCCTTTCACGCCGGCCATCGACGTCGCTTGCTTAAACTCGTTGTTCGTGATCATCGTGGAGCTGAAGATAACGTCGACCTCGCCCGTCTGGAGCGCCTTCAGCCGAGTAGCGGCGTCGGGAATATACTTGACGACAATTCGTTCATAGGCCGGCTCTCCGTCCCAGTAATCCTTGTTTTTCCGGAATACGGTGCTCTCGCCCTTCTTGAACGATTCGTGAACGTATGGGCCGGTTCCAATTGTTCCGTTCATCTTCATGTAGTCGTCTTTAATAATCGATTTCGGAGAGACGATAGCCAGATAAGGCGTGCACAGGTCGTGCAAAATCGGATAATACGGCTCTTTGTAGGAAACCTTCACCGTATATTCGTCCAGCGCCTCAAGCTTGTCGATCGTCGAGACGGCTTTCAGGAAGGAGGCGTTGCCCTCGTAACGGTAATACTCCATATTGGCAATGACAGCCGCGGCGTTAAGCGGCTCCCCGTCATGGAATTTGACGCCCTGCTTGATCTTCATCGTCAGCTCGGTGCCCGCCTCGTTGAACGACCACCCGGTGGCAAGCCCCGGCTTGAACTCCCCGTTCTCATAACGTATGAGCATGTCGTACACAAGCTGGATAACCGGCTTGTTGTGCATGTCGACCATCGTCGGGTAGAAATTGCTCAGTTCCCCGACGTAGCCGATGACGAGCGTATCCTTATCCTTGCTGCCGCTCCCCCCTGACGAACAGGCGGTTAGCGCCAGCAGCAGGCACAGCAGCGCAACGGCGGTTTTAATACGGAATAAGCGGGTTGGCATTTCGATCTCTCCTCCAGATAAATTGATTATTATAAAGCTTGTAGAGTCTCGGGTCTCTTGACCGCCCGGCCTGCAAGCCTCCCTTGCTCCAGCAGCAGGCAGCTGTCCGCAAGCCGGTAAGCGCTATAGGCATCGTGAGTAATCAGCAAGTACGAGCAGCCGAAGCCGGTACGGTAATCGGCTAACGTCTCCAGCACCGCATCGCAGGACACGCGGTCCAGACCGCTCAGCACTTCGTCCAGCACCAAGTACCTCGGTCGGACCGACAATGCCCTCAGCAGCGACAATCTGCGCTGCTGTCCTCCGCTAAGCGAACGTACGGGCACCTTCAGCATTTGCCGCTCCAGGTTGAAGCGCTCCATCAAACCTTCGATCTCCCGGCGGCGCTCTCGGCCCGTCATGTCCGTCAAATTAAGCAGCGCCTCCTCCATGTTGCGGTATGCCGAGAAGCGCGGATTGAGCGTTCCGGAGGCATCCTGGAACACGCCCTGCACGATTCGGCGATAAGGCCGCCAAGCTCCGGCGCTCAGCGAGGCGAGGTCGACTCCGTCCAGACGGATCGTTCCCGCGGAAGGACGCTCTAATCCGAGCAACAGGCGGGCCAGCGTACTCTTGCCGCTGCCGCTGCTGCCCATGACGGCGATGCTCTCCCCTTCCCGCCAGCGGAAGGACACTTGATCCAGCGCCAATACCGGGCGCTGGCGGCCGCTTCCGTAGCTCGCGGACAGCTTCGAGACTACCATCTCTCCCATGACCAGTACCCTTCCTCCCGCTGCCCGGCGGTTTCCGCGAATCGCGCCGTCCAGTCGTGCTTCGGCGCGGCAAGCAGCTCCGCCAGATTTCCTTCTTCGACCAGCTCTCCGTCATGCAGAACGTGCACGCGATCGCAGACGCGCCCAAGCACCTCGGTGTCATGCGAGACGACGAGCAGCCCGGACGTCGGCTTGAGGTCCTGCAGCAACGCGATGACGGCTGCCCGGTTATCCGGATCGAGCGCCGAAGTCGGTTCGTCCGCCAGAATGAAAGGCGGGTTCAAGCCGAGCAGAATCGCGATCGCGACGCGCTGCAGCATACCGCCGGACAGCGCTCCGGGACGGCTGCCCATCACCCGCTCCGCATCGAGCAAATTCACCTGCCTCAGCTTCTCCCGAGCAAGCCCGGTCGCGGCCTCGCGGCTTAAGCCCAGCCGCTTGCAATAGACGGCTTGAATCTGCCTCCCCATCGCGATGCGGGAATCGAACGCCGTCATCGGCAGCTGCGGCACGAATCCCAGCGACGTCCCGGCCAGCTTCCTGCGTTCATGCGGGGGGAGCTTGTCCATCGCGCGGCCGTCCAGTTGAATTTCTCCGCCGTCGATCTCGCAGCCCCGGCCGAGAACGCCCATCGCCGCCTTCAGCATCGTCGTCTTGCCCGAGCCGCTCTCCCCCGTCACTCCGATCGCTTCTCCGCGCCTCACAGTAAGCGTCGTCTCACGCAGCAATTGCCGTCCCCCTGGGGCGGACACTGACAATCGATCGAATTTCAATATCGCCATCCACTCCTATTTCAGCTCTTCCCCCAGCACGTTGAAGGCGAATGCGCACGCCACGATCAACGCCAGCGGGTACAGCATAATGTCCGGCCGCAGCAGCGCGACCGTCCGTCCATCGGTCATAATGGCGCCCCAGTCGATGCCGCCTTCCCCGACGCCCAATCCGATAAAGGAGAATCCGCTGATCATCAGCACGATGTCCGCGCTGATCAGACTCAGCAGGACGACGGATTCCCGGATCAGATTCGGCGGCACGTGCCAGAACAGAATACGCAGGCGAGAGGCTCCCGAAGCCGCGGCGCAGACGACGTACGCCTTGTCCCGCTCGATCTCCGCCCTCGCCTTGACGAGCTTGACCAAGCTAACCAGAGACGCGATCGTCAGGGCGACGACAACCGTATTCGTTCCGCTTCCCCAAGCGCCCATCCACACGATGAGGTAGACAATCGGGGGAAAGGAAGCCAATACGTTCAGAAAGCTGTCCCCTAGCGCACGAAATCTGCCCCTCCAAAAGCCGACGGCGATGCCGAGCGGCAGGCCTATGGCCAACGTAGCCAACCAAGTCAGCAGCACGATGCCGAGCGTCGTCCTTCCTCCGTACAGAACTCGGGACAACAGACATCTCCCCATCGAGTCGGTTCCGAACGGATATTCCGAGCTGGGCGGCAGCAGGCGCTTGCCCAGCTCGATCTGGTAAGGGTCGTGCGGAGCGAACAGATAAGCGAAAGCGCACAGAAGCAACACGGAGGCGGCGGTCCAAATCCGCCAATTGCCGTAACGGATCATTGGCCGTTCCCCCTTGCCGAATCGCGATTCAGCCATGTCCGCGCGGCGTCGGACATTCGACTGGTCAGCATGAATACCGCCGCAAGCAGCAAAATCGAGAAATGAATCATTGGCGCATCGCGGTTGACGACGCTGGTCACGATGACATTGCCGATTCCCGGAACTGAAAAAATCTGCTCGATAATCGTCGCCCCCGCGACCGCGAAGCCGATGCTCTGCATAAAGTTCGGCAGCATCGCGAGCAGCGCATGAGGAAGCCCGCGCCGCAACATAATGTAGTTCTCGCCCAATCCCTGGCAACGAGCGTAGACGGCATAGTCCTCTTCCATTTCTTTAACGAGAATGCCGGTGAGCATCCTTCCGTAGAAAGCGGCCATCGGGACGGCCAGACATAGCGCGGGATGCCAGTCTCTCAGCAGTCCTTGCCCGCTTGCCACCGCAATCCACTGCAGCTTTACCGCTATCGTATCCAAGTAAGCCGTAGCCAAATAGAAGCTCGGAACGGATACTCCTGCAACCGTGACGAACCGGACGACGGAACCGATACCCTTGCCTCTGTAACGGTAGCCGAGACAGCCCAACAGAATCGCTCCCAGCGCTTGCATCGCGGCGGATAGCGCCACGATGCGGAGCGTAAACGGAACCGTGGCCGCGAACTCACTCAGCACGGGCTTGTTGTTAACGAGCGATCGGCCGAAATCAAGACGGACCGCGTTGTGCAGCCATGCGGCATATTGCTTGATCAGAGGACCGTCTAGTCCCATTGCCTCCCTCAGCTCCGAGATTCTCTCGTCCGACGGCTGAAGCGAATTCCGGATGGCGAACGCTTCGGCGGGATCGATGGGCGACGCCCTCATGAGCAGAAAAGAGAGCAAAGTCACGACCGTAAAAGTAAGCACGACATCTGCGGCGCTCCTTACGAAGCGTTGGCCGGGCATTGAGGCAGGCCTCCTTTCGCACACAGCAAAAACATCCTCCGGCAAGCCGAAGGCGCCCCGGAATCGGGCACCCCCTCACTATACCGAAGGATGCTTTGAAAATGTTGTGCGACAAGCACCGATTATGTTGTATGCGTACCCGATTGTCCGGAGGCGTTCTTCAGCCTTATTTTGCGATATTGCAGCGGAGTGACTCCGAATTCGCGCTTAAACGCGTTGCAGAAGTTGCTGGCGTTGGAATAGCCGATGTCCAGTGCGATGTCCTGCACCGACTTGTTGAGATCCGACAGCAGCACGACCGCGTCCTGCATGCAGGTTGTGCGGTAATGGTCGTAGATCGTCTTGCCGTAGATCAGCTTGTAGCCCTTAGCCAACTTGTTGCGGCTGATCGCTAGCTCCTTCGACAGCTGGTTCAACGTCGGCGGATGGCCGCGGTTCTCCATCAAGCGTTCGTGCCCCAAGCGGATTTGCCGAATCTCGTAATCGTCCAGCAGCATCGCCGTCTCGTCGTTTTCCAGCCCGGGCAGCTTTCCGGATACGAGCAGCGACAGCAGCTCCTTCACTTTGCCCTCGTAATAGAGAATCTTGGACTTCTCCGGAAGCTCGCAGTAGAAGATGCTGCGAAAAATGTTCGTCACGACCTCGCCCAACTGTCCCCCGGTCACGTACTGCCTGCGCGTGAGCCTCTCGAGCCTTCCCATCGTATCGTCCCACAGCTCAATGCCGCTCTTGCCGAGCAGATGAATCATATGTTCCGAATTCATATTCAACGACACGCACTGATAACGCTGTCCCCCGTGTTGGCACGTTCGGCCTTTCATCTCCGCGGATTTGGACACGAACAGATGATTCTGAGCGAACAGGAATCCCTCGTAGCCCTGCTCATGCCGCTCCATCTCTCCGTCGATACAATAGGTCACGCCCACGTAATGACTCTTCATGTCGTATTCGAAAATGACATCGTCGCAAAAGGCGACGTCGAACAGTACCAGCGTGGAATGTTCCATCACTTGATAGACTTCGACGCTGCCCGTTCCGTATTCTTCTCTAATCTCATATCGAGCGAAGCGTTCCTGCCCTTGGCCGCCCTCGCCGTGCTGCCCGCCGTCCCGACCGCGGCCCGGCGGGACCATCCGAGCCATCTGGCAGATCGTTTCCACGAATTTGTCGGAACTGTCTATGAAGTAATGCCGTCTCATGTTCCCGCACCCCTGAATCCGTTTGGTAGTGAGAATGATTATCAATTATATTATAAACAAAACGTCGGATATTGGGAATACAGGATGGCGAGAAGGCATGAAATTCGGCGTTAAACAAAAAGACGCCTCCATCCGCCGCATAAGCGGCATTGGGACGTCTTCCAATTACTCGGCAGTTTCAAGCAACACGCCCGACTCGCGGCAGGCCAGCGCAATCTCCTCGTCGGGCTGACGATTAGTTACGATCCGCTGCACGCCGGATAGAGTCGCAAACGAGATTAGCATCTTCGTTCCGAATTTCGAATGATCGGCGACAATCGTCGTTTCGGTCGACTGCCGGATCGCAATCTGCTTGATTTCCGCTTCGTAGATGTTGGAATTGCTGAAGCCATGCTCTACAGTAATGCCAGTCGTACCGAGAAAAGCGCGATGAAACGCCATTCCCGACAAGCTCTGCACCGCAAGCGGCCCGGAGAGGGAATGCGTCGACTCGCTATACGTGCCTCCCGTCATCATGACGGGAATCTGTTTGCCGGATAGCTCAGTCACGACGTTAAGCGCATTGGTCACGACCGTAATGTTCATTCCGTGCGGCAGGTAGCGGGCGATCTGCGAGGTTGTCGTCCCGCCGTCGATAAAGATCGACTCCCCCGGCTTGATCAGCGCCGCAGCCCATCGACCTATTCTCGCCTTCTCGTCCGTCAGCAGGGCGACGCGTTCCTGCAGAGCCACGTCCCGACCGACGAAAATGACGCCGCCGAACGTGCGCTTGACCTCCCCCGTCTCCTCCAGCTTTTCCAGATCGCGGCGAACTGTCATTTCCGTTACGCCGTACGTATCCTTTAAGGTCGACACTCGAACCTCGCCTTCGCGGGAAATCTGTTCAAGCATCTGCTGCTGCCTAGCATTTAAGCTGTAATAGGTCCCTTTCATTGCCGTGCGGCCTCCCGATCGTCCATTCGCTATCCCTTTATTATCGCTTGCCGTCAATCGACGTTCAACTCCAATCGATAGTTGACCGACTGGCCGGGTTCGAGGACGAACAATCCTCCGCGAAGACGCTCCGACTCGCGCCCTTCAACGCGACAGTTAGACGGCTCCAGACCGAGTACATGCTCTCCCGCCCCAGGCATTCGCCATTGGACAAGCAGCGGGAGCGTATCGGCCGACCAACTCAGGGAGACCTCCGTTGCCCTCATTCCCCCGGCCGTCGGAAATTCCGGCTGAACGATGGTTGCCTTCGCCATGCCCTTCTCATCAACCGCCTCGCACCTAAGCGAATGATAGAAGACGGTCTCTTCAGCATCAGGGTTCGGCGCTTCCCAAGAAACGCAGCTTTCCAGCGCGGCCCCGCCCCCGTCGGCACGAACTTCGCGATCGGCTTCGGGAAGCCGGATTTCGGTCCGCTCCCCCAGCAGAGGAAACCCGAAATTAAAGTGGTACAGCATCATATGCTCTGCTGGTCGGAAACCGAAGTTCTCCACTCTGTCCCGGATCGCGATGCGATTGTCGCCCAGCCTGCCGGACAGCTCCCGCGTCAATCGCAGCTTGCTGCCGAAGATCGCCGTCTCCTCCACGATGCCGGAGACGCTCCATTCCAGATCGTCGCCGACCCACTCTTCACGGATGCACACATTGCGCGCCGGTGTATGGTGCACTCTGCCATGCAGGCCGTAGCTGCCGGTTTCGTCCTGTGACGGGGAGCCGGCATGCGCCAAGCCGCAAGTCATTAACAGACCGCCCGATGCCGTACGCAGCCAGCCTGTTCCTTCCGGCTCATAGAACGCCGGATGCGCATTGCCGTTCGAAGCTTGCCAGGAAATCGGCGTTCCCCAGAGCTGTGCCAGCGAGATGTCCATTCCCTTGGAAGGGATAATCTCGAACGACAGCCCGGCTCCGGTCCGCACCTCGATTACTTCCGTGCCGGCTTCCTTGCCTTCTGTCAGCGTCAATCTCCGGACGCCGCCGATCTGCGCGACGCTGCCGACGCGAGCCTCCATTTCCCTTCTCGTCCACTGCTTGCCGTACAAGCGCATAACCGCTCCCCCTTCGTCAGTCCTCTATGACGATAGGCATTCTTTCGATTCGCGGATCGGTGAAAATATCGAATTCGTCACGGCTCGTACTGGAAAATTCCGATACGATCGCCCCTTCCGAACCGCCCTGGAACCAATGCTTCGTATTCGGCGGAATCGTATATTGCTCTCCCGGCTTAAGCACGATTTCATGAAATACAGTGTAATAAGGCTCGCTTCCTGCGGGAACGACAGCCTGAGGAGCGGCCGTCGCTTCCCCCTCTACGTATAAGTACACATGCCCCCAACGGCAGCGAAAGGTTTCCATTTTGCCCGGTTCGCCGTTGATCGGAGGATGAATATGCTCGGGACAAGTCTGTCTTGGAAATAGAACCAGATCCTTGGCGCAATAGCGATCCGTATTCACGTAAGTGATCAATTCAAGGCCCTGGCTCTCCAGATCGCCAAGCCCAAATCCGGCTACCTCGATATTCTCGCGCTCTGCATCGGTCAGCACAATGCCTGCGTCCGCCAGCAGCTCCGCAGCCCTTTTCTGGGCTCTCTTCACTTCGCTTCGCAGTATGGACATTTGTTCAGCCTCCTTCTTATTTACCGACATCCGGGGCCCAGATTCCGTCGGCTGGCTCACGCGACCAGCCCGGCAATGACAGCCCCGTTTCCCGTTGCGGCCAACCGCCGGCAATTCTGATCTGCAGGTCGTTCCATGCCGGGATACCGCTCACCGCATCGGTCCGTTCTACATTATAAGCCCCCGTACCCACAGCCGCCAATAACGTCTTCTCCGCCGTCAGCCCTTTGAGCAGACCGGCCAGAAAACCGGCGATCGTACAGTCTCCGGCTCCCGTCGTTCCCGCGACATCCACCCGGAAGCAAGGCACACACAGCTCGCGATTGTTCCAGCTTCCGTCCGGCGCGCACGCTCCCATGTCTGCCAGACGCTCGGCGCTCCCTGTCGTGCGCAGGTATAAGCCGTGCTCGCCCAGCTTGATCGCGACGATCGCTGCGCCCATATCCAGCAGCTCTTCCGATAGCTCGGACAGCAGCGAAGCGTCCGCGTAGCCAAGCAGTTCGTCCGAGCCCTGGCGCTCCGACAGCTCGCGATACCGCTGCGGCTGCAACATGTACAAAATCTCTTCAAAGCTCGGCAGAAATACGTCGACGTGAGGCAGCGCGCTTCGCAAAATCGACTTCCAATCCGACCGACCCGCGGGCGACTCCGGATCAGGCCGCGCCAGATCGAGAGAAACCGTCAGCCCCCTGGACTTCACCAAGGAGAGCAGTCGTACCAGTTCAGCTCCGCCGTCCTCGTACATCCGCTTCATGAGCGGCGGGTAACCGAAATGGAATAGTCTGGCCCCTTCCAGCTTCTCTGCCGTCACATCGTCCGCCGAGAACGTATCGTTCGCGCCGGTGCAGTGGAGAAAAATCCGATCGATCCCTGGAGGGCTAATCACGACGGAATACGAGCTGGTCTCTCCGGAAGCGACAATCATCCCTTCCGCGAGCCGTTCGTCGTGACTGCGAACGATAGACCGAATCGCTTCGCCGATCAGATCGTCTCCGACTTTCCCCATTAAGGTCACCGGCACACCAAGACGGTGCAGGGCAATACCCGTATTCGGCACCGCTCCGCCCGTAGATAGGGCAGCCGCGCCGACGTCGATCAGCTTGCCGGGAACGAGCAGTTCCCCAATGCTCTGGCCGGGCGTCGAAGCGCCGCGCATCGTCGGAATAATATCCAGACAAATATGGCCGGCTACGACAACCTCGCTTACCTCCGCGGAGTGCAGGCGTTCGCTCACGCCCCGTTCCCCCAATCGACGACCGCCGTACCGCCCGTCTTGTGCGAATCAAGAGCAGCGGTGAACAAGCGGTGGCTGCCTGCCGCCTCTTCCGGAAGAGCGCACGTGAACGGCTGCTGCATACCTTCCTTGCCGTGAACAATCTCGTCGCAGAACGCCGCCCACATTTGCAGAATCGAATCAGAGAAGCCGAATTCGAAGATTCCGCCGGTAATCGTGCCGTAGGCCGACTTGTAAGGCGCGTCCACGACGTGCCAAGCCTGTTGTCCGCCCGGCGTGTAAGGAAGGGACGCTACTTGCTTCGGATTTTTGGTCGTAAATTCGGCGGACATTTCCGTGCCCTGGATGCGAATAAACCACGTATTCGCATGTCCCGGCGCAATCCGTTTTGTCGACAGCACCATCGGAAACTGTTGATCGGCCGTCTTCACGTCGCAAGCAAGAATCGCATTGTCCCACGTTTCGCAAGGAGCCATGCCGCCCTTGCCATCCGGGCGCTCTTCAACGATTTTGGAGAGCAGCGCGCGCACGCTGTTCGGCTTCCAGCCGAAGCGCATCGGTAGATGAAGCACGTGCAGGCCAAGGTCGCCCATGCAGCCGTATTCTCCGTTCGTAGCGATCCGGCGCTTCCAGTTGATCGCCTTCGTCGGATCCAGGTCGCTGGAATGCCAGAACCCGGCTTCGACCTCGATGATCCGTCCGAACTTGCCTTCCTTGACCCACTGAACGATCTGCTGCGCCCCCGGGAAAAACGGAAATTCCGACGAGCTGCGCACAACGACCTGAGGGTTTTCCTGAATGGCCGCCATAATTGCTTCATTCGCCTGTTGGTCGATGCCGAACGGCTTCTCTCCAAGCAAATGCTTGCCCGCCCGGATAATATCGATATAGATCTGTTCGTGGAGATTATGCGGTACCGCGCAGTAGATGGCCTCGACGCCAGGATCTGCGAGCAGCTCCTTGTAGTCTGTATACGCGCGCTCCACGCTTGGCACATTTTCCTCGAACCATTGCGTCGCCGCCGGATTGGCGTCGCACACCGCAACGATGCGCGGCTCGAAATCGACGCCGGTCAGATGGCACCAGCGCGCGGCCGCGCTGGCGAACTCCTTGCCCATCAGTCCGCAGCCGATCACTCCGAAGGATACGATTGTTTTCGCCATTATTGCTGCGCTCCCTTCAGAATCGCTAGTGCCTGTTCTGCCCCCGCGCCCTCGTGAACGATGCTCATCAGCGCCGAAGTCATCGCGCCCGGCGTCGGATGCTGCACGACGTTCCGTCCGTATACGATGCCAGCCGCTCCCTGGTTCATGAGCTCGACCGTCCGGTTCACGATCTCCTCGTCGCTTGCGCGTCCTCCGCCGCGAACGAGCACCGGAATGCCGGACGCCACTTCAATGACGCGGTGATACTCGGTCACGTCGTCGCTAGGATCGGCCTTGATAATGTCCGCTCCCAGTTCGACCGCTTGCCGAACGAGAGGCATAATTTTACGAATGTCGCCGTCGACCATATAGCCGCCCTTCTCTTCGTTCGGCAGCATGACCAGCGGCTCGACCATTAGAGGCATGCCGTATTTATCGCTTTCCGTCTTAAGCAGAGAAACGTTGCGCACGCATTGGTGATGCAGCTCCGGCTGGTTCGGCAGCAGCAGCAGGTTGACGCATACCGCGACCGCATCCAATTGCACCGCCTGCTCGATCGCGCGGTCGACCAACTCGCTGAACAGATGGCGCGGCAGCACGCTGCCGTAAATGTTGGCGGCGTCCGTACGCAGTACAAGGCCAGGCTTCTTCTTGCCCGGGATCTGCTGCAGCAATCTCGCCTGCCCGGTGCTGAGCTGAATGCAGTCCGGTCCGGCCTGAACGACCGTCTCGATGGCGCTCTTCATATTTTCAATGCCGGCAAGGAAGGAATATTCATTAAAAAAGCCGTGGTCAATCGCAACGTCGAAGCACTTGCCTTGCTCGCTGAACATCCGGTTAAGTCTTGGTTTGTACGCCATTTTGTTAGCTCCCTTGTTCGTTATATGTTTGTTTATAACATAATATTAAAACAAACGAACATTATTGTCGAGCAATATTTAATCAATTAAGGGAATTAAAAAAACGGCCCGCTCGGCAATAAACCGAATGCGGACCGGACTTTTTGAACGTTGCGATTGAATTAAAACTCCAATTCGTGAATCGTGCCGATCGGACTGCACAGCAGCTCGCAGCCACCCTCGCGGATGACCGCGCCCTTCTCCCAGCGGATGCCGAACGTGTCCGTGGTGACGAACGTATCGATCTGGAACGTCATGTTCGGCTGCAGCAGATAGCTAGACGACGTCTCCATCCACGGCGCTTCCACCTCGATCATTCCCGTGCCGTGGCACGGGCCGTACAGATAGTTTTTCTCGTACCCGTTATCTTTGAAAAATTGCAGGAAGCCTTTCGCTACGTCGCTTGCCAGTACGCCCGCCTTCAAGTTCGCCTGCGTCCACTCGTGCGCCTTCAGGCCGAATTCGATGACCGCACGGCGCTCCGGCGTCAGCTTGCCGAGGCTGATCGGCATGCCGATGCTCGGCGAGTAGCCGTCTACCTTGGCCGACAGGTTGAGTTGCACGATATCGCCTTTGTTGATGACCCGGTGGGACGACCGGGAGATGGCATGACGGGTCGATTTTTCGCTGAAGATGTACATCGGCAAGCCCTCGTACTCCGCCCCGTTTTCATAGATGACTCGTTGCGCGACGCCGACCATTTGACACTCCGTCATGCCCGGACGAATCGTGCGAATGACCTCCTGCGTCGCCAGCTCGGTAATG
>Ga0160454_100295_pt1 | contig 41643 bp, 30 predicted proteins | sample HID1971M_E6MG_FD_108218 | JGI IMG/M metagenome (GOLD analysis project Ga0160454, IMG submission 108218) | Enriched millipede-associated microbial communities from UW Madison campus, WI, USA - HID1971M_E6 MG | ecosystem: Host-associated > Arthropoda: Insects > Digestive system > Unclassified ... | reverse complement strand
GATCGGGTTGTTCACGGCGTTGTTCAGGAAGCCCCCTGCGTTAAACGGCGTTGCTCCGGTAATTTTATGCCAGCCTGCCGTTAACCAAGCATATCCGACTACGAATCTGACGATCATTACGATCACTGCCGCGATGCGGTGTTCTCTCCAAAGTTTCATCATGTCACTCACTCCTCAATTGAATTTAGTTTGCTTTTTATTTTGAACGGGTCCGATTAGGTGTGCGTCTGTTGTTTGTTGTTCGCCGATGTTCGAGATCGTTGGGGAGACATCGGGATCACCTTCCTCGCTGGCTTTGTGTTTGTCTTTCATGGCTTTATTGTACGTCCAGTTGCGATTTTAATTTGTGATTAAAATCACAAAGTAGACCATGTTCATTTTTATGCCACATTTGATCGCCCCCTCAGCTCAACTCATCGACTCAGTAGCTGAAGCGCGACAAGGCAAACTCCGAGGAAGAGACATAGCGGACTATGCAACTGTGTATCCCATTTAGCGAATGGCGTATCGATTTGCTTCTTAAAGAAACCGACCCAGCGAAAATCTCCGATAGCTCGCAATAGAAATACGACAGATAATGCCCAACCTCCATATCGTAGCAGCCACTTCGAGAAAAGGAACGACTCCACAGCTTCGTTAGCCTCCAGAACAAACCATCCGGCCAGAGCCAAGGCCACGGCAACGAGGATTGTAGCGGTCTTGGAAGGCCGAAACAATGGAGCCTTGCCGTTGCTTGGAACCGCGGCTTCGCCTCCCCAGCTTCCTCCCGCCGCCCAATACCAATGAATTCCGCTAAGCAGAAATAAAATTCCTCCAACGATCCAGGCAATGACCTCTATCATGTGAACGCCTCCCTTATCTATCTGATACGAATATCCCGTCGCCGATGGCGAACGAAATCAGTTCTTTCTCCCGCTTATATCGTTTGTTCTGTTCCAGGGCCGCCGCATCATCCACTTCCGCCACCATCAGAACCATTCGATCCTCAAGCATCCATTCCAGATCCAACGTCTTCAGCCGAAATTCGATTCATCTTAATGTCCGTCACGATCACGTCGGGATCGAGCCGTTCGACTAGCAATAAGGCCTTTTCGCCGTCCTCCGCAGTATGTACCTCAGCCACTCCGCACTCCGCCCACGGGAAAACCGTCTTCAGCCCCTCGCGTATTTCCTTCTCGTCGTCGACAATAAGTACCTTATGCATTTCCGCTACGCCCCTCTTCAACGACTTCCATCTATCGGCATCATATTGCATCGGCGGCAATTGTTCAACCTCCGGTGTCTCAATAGGAAATCGCACAACGCAGCCCGGATCAGGCTCAAACGACGTTTGTACGAAAAACCGTACAACGCAGCTCGAATTAGGCTCAAGAGACGGACGTTTGTACGAAAAACCGTACAACGCAGCTCATATCAGTCCCGATCAACGAACGTTTGTAGGAAATATCGTACAAATCGACCAAAATCAAAGGTTGTATGACACTAAAACGTCTTCGATGATAATAGGAGGCTGGAATTATCTGTGCTATACTGTAAGATCGCATGACTACATAAAATTAAAGGAGATCAACATGAACAGTCACAGCAGTTTACAAGTTTTGCTTGATGACATTTCAAGTAAACAAAAGAAAGGCTTACCCTTTATATTAGCGTCGATATGTATTTGGGGAATTATCACTATAATTACATTCAGTTCGCTAGATCTAATGGTAAAAAACATTATCACACTATCTTGCGGAGCGCTATTGTTTCCTATATCCACCATTTGGGCAAAAATACTAAAGGTAAATTTATTTTATAAAGAAAATCCAATGATTAACGGACTACTTATTGCTACCAACAATCAAGTGTTATACATAATTATTTGCGTCTTCCTTCTAATTAAAGCTCCCACGCTAGTACTGCCGGCATATGCCGTCATTTACGGCGCACATTTACTGCCCTATTCCTTTTTTTATCAATCAAAAAGCTATAGAATTGTTTCTATATTTATTTGCCTAGCCATTTTAGCAGGGCTTGTTTTTTTACGACTGAGTGTGGATTTTATACCCGTAATTGTTGAAATCGGTGTAATTTCTTTAGCCATTCTGCTGCGCAAAGAATTACAGAAAACGAATTAATTCTAGCACAACATAGAAAAAGCCCGGGAGCCGAAGCCCCCGGGCTTTTAATTTATGAAGAGGTTCACTTATCGTACTCATCCACGTCAAACGTGAGGATCTTATCGAAGATCACGTACTCGCTGCGAGCAGCGAACGGACCTTGATTCCACGTCTTAGTGAACTTGTATTTAGCAGGGCCGACACCCGCATCCTTGGCATCGTACCAGGCGAGGAAAGCGTTAAGTTCAGCTTCGGAAAGCTCGTATTCCTTGATCTGACCGCCAAGCAAATAGATCGTCAGAATCGCTCCCGGAGAAGCCGTCCCGCCCACTTGGGCAGAGGCTTCGTTCGAATACGCGCTTTCTTGACCGAGATCGTTGGTTGCCGTGACTACGTAGTAATACGGAGTGTTCGAGTCGATCCTACTATCGGTATACGTATTCCCATAGACGCTCTTGGCAACGGTGATGTACGGCCCTTCCTCGTAGACCGATCGTTTCACTTTGTAGTACGTCGCGCCGGTCACGGACACCCAATCCAGGGAAATCGTTCCCTCCGCATCGTTGCCGCGAGCTTGCAGATTTTTAGGCGGACTCAATCTTGGCACAACCGCTACTTCGTTCGATCTCTCGCTCTCTCTTCCCTCCATAATATAGGTCACGACATAATAATAAGTCGTCCCATTCGTGACAGTGCGATCTTCGTAAGAGTTGGATGTCGAGGTCCCGATATGAACATACGGACCATCCGGATTTTTCGAACGTTTGATATAGGCGTATGTCGCTTCCGTCACGCTGGGCGTGGACCAACTCAGGGTTACCTTTCGGTCTTCGGCAGTGGCCGCAAGATCCTCAATCGGAGGTTGGGTGAGCGCACCGAATACATCGAACTCATATAGTCGAGCTGCGTTCAGGTTAGGATCGATATTCTCAACATGGATATAGACAACGTTTCTAACCGGCACCTGTAAATGCACCGTTTGAATCGCAGAGGTGCGTTCGATCTCCTCCGAGTATAAAAATTGTCTCAACCCGTTATAGAAGGTTAATCTGGCTCTCCCCTCGGTTAAAAAAGACTTGTAGCTCGTAATCGTCACCGGCGACGATCCCCATTCCAGAATAGACCCCGCATAGATATCCGCAGAAGTTTGCAGATCATTATCCGTTGCACGGCTGTCATATTGCCCCGGCCACGTCGTATAATAGCCTTCTTTACCATTCAATAGTCCGCCCATTGCGGCATAGGTCTGCGTTGCAGGAACGAACAAGCCGAAGATCAGCATCAAACCTAGCCATACACATAAGTTCTTTTTCACCCGTCTACCTCCAGTCATATATTTACTTTCACTAGTAGGTGGCTTTCGTATGACATTGGGATCCAAAGTTCCGTTGGATTTTACTACCGGATGGGAATAGACAACAAAAAAACTCCGACCATATGCAATCAGAGTTTTTGTATAAGGGGAGTCACGTTCCTGCAATCTACAGTTCGCCGCTTATTCAATTGATTTCGGAAATAGCTTTCAGCAAAATTTTCTCGCGAATTTCAATGGGAATTTCATAATGGGAATGCGACATCGCAGACGGGCTCACTTTGACTTCTTTTCCTCCATGAGACAAACGATCTACTATTCCTAAAAATGAACTCAATGGATCCGTATATTCCTTAAGCAGCATTTGAGACAGTAACGTGATATATGACTCTCTGCTTTGTAAAGGAACAATCAATTTTTCGCTTATATTCTTAAGATGCTTTTCATATTGACTCCGGTGATCCCTAACTGTCCAATCTCTCCAAACCGCACGCAATCTTCGTTCCAGATCAAAATAAACGTCAGCGTGCCATACATCTATCGTTTTCTCAGGTAAATCAATATGAAACCCACTCGATGGAAAACTCGTTGTCCACTCTTCAAGATTAATATGTTCATACCCAAATGAACGCTTAATAGATTGAAGCATTGCCGGTCCGCCCATCAAATACCCTTCCACTCCCCCATACAGTGGAAAAAGAAGCAGTTCACCATCTTCGAATCGAACGCTCCCTATCGTATCGGTCCATTCTAAGTCCGGCGGTGGTGCTAGGCTCAACTCGGCTCGATCTACGTCACTTTCGGAAATTACTCGCTCAACAGGATAGTCGACATAAGCTGCAATGTCTGCAATTCCTTCATACGCCCATCTCAGCTCCCATCCTCCCCACACTTGCTGTATTAAGCAAAGAAAGACGTTTCTTAAAGGAATATCGCTCAGAATGTCCTCTCCACCATAAAATAGCAACCTTCGGTTAGGCGCATCAATAACCGCGCCTCCCTCGGCCCAGATATCATTTAGCCATCCTGATTCATCTACTGGAGATTGCTCTCGGATAAACTCTTCTGCATATTCCGGTCCCCAAAACAAATGCACGGGCAGTGTGTTAGCGCACCAATGGTTGTAATACAGATCGTATTTTCCGTCGGAGTGGGTCAGAATCAAATTCGCTCGTTGCCCCACAGTTGCTCCTCCCTTGATTAAGACTACCTGAAAGCCTACCCGACCTCATACGTTATTTTTCTCCCGAGTGCTCATTCAATAGATGACTGATAGCATCCAAAGAGTGCTCGCCTTTTGCGATGTCGACTATAAACTCCACTGCAAATTCACGTTCCATTCTTAGATGATATCCATTCAGCATTAAAAAAGATTTTGTAATCAGATAGGCCGTTCGCTTATTGCCATTGTGAAAGCAATGGTTTTTGACCAGGGATTCCAGCAGCGCTGCTGCCTTGTCCAATATAGTTGGATACGCATCTTCTCCAAACACGCTTTGCTTTGCCCTATAGACCGCGGATTCCACCAAACTTTGATCTTTCACGCTTCCAGGGTCAGGAAATGAGTCATATCACCGATCCCTTAAATCTTCAAAAATGTCTCTATCTTCCTCAAAAATGTCAGAAAAAGCTTCCATAACCTCGGTTCGAACGTTATCGGGCAGTTTAATTTGGCGGACCTTTTTGATGACCACTTCACCGCGATCGTTTTCAATAAATTCAATCTCGTCCCCCTGTGTAACATCAAGCTTTGCAGCAAGACTTTTAGGTAAGCTTACTCCCAAGCTGTTCCCCATTCGTCCTATTTTACGGGAGTACCGTATTGCATTCTGTTTATCATTCATCAATATGATCCCTCTGTTCAAATTTATAACATATATACACTATTGTACAACACAGAATAAGCTTGAGCCGAAGACTCTTCAAAAAAATGGTTCCATCACTTTGGGTGTAGACCAACATGACATTGGTGTAGAATGATTTGACGATTTGTTAATGCTTTTGATAATTTAGCGTATTAACCTATGTGAATTCCTTCAAAACAAATTGCGCAATTTGTAGAGCTTCGCTAAGAGGGAACACGGGGCCAAGGAGGTGGGCGAATGGAAGTTGTCCAAGGGAAGGCGGACCGCCGCAACTATGCAACAGCGCTGTATGGGGCAACGGTATCCAAAGAGGAATTTGCACAGCTATACGATCGATATTTTCAACGCGTCTTCAACTATATCTGCTATCGGATCAATAACCACTATGCCGCCGAGGATATTTGCAGCCAGGTTTTTGAAACGGTCATACGTAAATATCACACCTATTCCAGCGAAAAAGGCAACTTCGAGGTATGGTTGTTTGCGATTGTTCGCAACGCTGTAACCGACTATTTCCGGATGCAGAACAAACGCCGCCATTTCTCGTTGGATTCGATTCTGGATAGAGTCTTTCCCAAGCCATCTCCCGAAGAGCTGGCGATTCGCGATGACAATAACCGGGCACTGTTCGAGGCTTTGGCCCGATTGCGCGACAAAGAGCGCAACATCATTGCGATGAAATACGGGGCAGGGCTGAAAAACTCGGAAATCGCGCAGCTCCTGGAAGTCAGCGAGTCCAACATCGGCGTTGTTCTGTACAGAAGCCTGAGGAAACTGCATGCAACCTTAGAAGCGGGAGGGTTCAGGAATGAATAAAAAGCACGATACTACAGCATTTCATACGACCGTTCAGCGGCTGGAAGCTTTTGATCCCGGCAGCCCTTTAATCAAAGAGCGGATTTACAACCGACTGATCGACAAAATGGACAACCGCACAATGGAACCTCAAATTCAGAATAAGGACGGGATTTCTATGAAACAAGCAAAATGGCGCAAAGGATTGATTGCTTCCAGCCTTGTACTTTGTCTCGGAGGCGCCTTCTCGACAACTTCCTACGCTCACGACCTCTTCCAATCTATTGCGGCGAAATTCCAGGTTGGCAATATGACGATCACGAAATACGAAGGCGAGCTCCCTGACTCCTACAGCAGTCCGTCTGCCGGGGCCGAGGAGGAAAGCGGACGACCTACAGAAGTACAGGCACCAACCTCATTAAGCGTCGATGAAGCGCGTGCTGCGATCGGCCTGAACTTCCCGGCTCCGACTTGGATGGAGGGCTACGAATATGTTAACAGCGTCCTTCATGGCACTACGATGGCCGAGGTTCAGTATGCTTCGGGCGACCAGAGCGTTAACTTCCTAATCTCCACAGGCGGAGAAAATGAAATCCTTACAACCGACGAGGTTACAACGGAACTGATCGACGGGGTGAACGTGTACAAGGCGAACGGCATTGTGATGTGGGAATCGCATGGTTTCACTGTGGAACTGTACGCTCAGGAGGATTTCGACAATGTCACGCTCAGAAAAATCATCGGCAGCTTTACCGTAGGGGCCCCGGTTAAACCGTTGACCGAGGATGAAGCGGCCAAGAATGTGCAAGAACATGCGGGGGCAACGGCGGCTCCTGCTCGTTAATAGAATCATCCGGCTGTTCCCCGTATGGGAATAGCCGGCTTTTTATTGCAAGGAGGTACATCCCCCTTACACCTTTGAGCGGAAGTAATGTTATACAAGAAAAAAGAGGTTATCCCATAAGCAGAGTTGCTCGAGATGATCGGTAAAAAAGAAGGTGTATATACCTCCCGGAGACTGCCTCATACGCTCCTGAAATCACCTTGTAACGGGTTTACCTATTCAGATTTCAGGAGCGTATAGCATCGGAGGGAGGTATATGCACCTGGCACCTTTATTATCGATTATCTTTCAGAGCAACTTGAATTGGTTATGAGACAGCCTCTCCTTATTCCGAATAGCCGATCATGCCGATATAAGCCAAATTGGGCTGGGCGATGTCCATTCTCCCATACTGGACGATGACATCCTTGTCGCTTCTGAACCGCAGCGAATACTGCTGCTGGCGCTCAAGCCGAATGCCGCCGATCTCCTCCGGATGGTCCATGCGAATACATTTCACCCGCTCCGCCTTGACGAGAATGGGGATGTCCCGGTCCGGCTCGCGCTCCTCGTAGAAAATGTCCATGCGCACTTCCGCGTCTTCCGATTGGCAGTTCAAAATCATTACTGCCTCGTGGCCTTCGAAAATGTCGCCGTCCACTTTTCCCTTGTATGGCAAGTAGCCGTCGATAATGTACCAGTTTTTCGCGCCTTGCCGGCTCATTCCCGGTCACCATCCCCTGACGGCAGCGCCACGACGCCGCGTTCCTTCCACATCTGACTCAACTGCCGGACGAGCGCCGACATCGATTCGTAGCCGTCCTCGGTAACGACCAAACTTTCCTCCACCCGGTTCGAACCGTGCGGATGACCAAACAGGCTGATGTCCGTATTCACCGTCATACCGGATTCGAACGCCGATTCGCTGTTTTCGTCGGGGTACGGGGATTCCGCTTCCGCCAGCCCGCAGCCGTGCAGCGGCGGATAGAGATCATAGTCGGATACCCCTTTGTAAGCGAAATAAGATTTAACGGCGCCGACAAGTTCGCCCATCCGCCTGCCGGGAGCAAGCTTCGAAAGCGCGATATCCTCCGCTTCGACAAGCAGCGTGATAAAGGCCCGCTGCTCCTCGCTCATCCGGCCCGCTACGAATGGAAAGCCAACGGTCGCCACATATCCTTCATATTGAACAGCGATCGCAGTCATAATCATGTCGCCGTCCCGAATGATTTTGCGCGTTGGCCTGCCGATAATCGTGTCTACCCGCTCGCCGCTGGTCATGACGATAAATGGCACGTTCTCAGCCCCCGCCCTCATGCATTCCCCGTAAGCATAAGAAGCCAGTTCAAGCTCTGTCATCCCCGGCTTGACGTTATGGATCATCGCTTTGTAGCCTTCGTCCGCGATGCGGGCCGCTTCCTTCAGGCAGGCGATCTCGTCCGCCGTCTTCGTCATGCGAAGCTGGAATAGCAGCCCGCCGGCGTCTATCCATTCCGCGTCTTTAGCGCTGCTCTCGATCGCCTTCAGCAGCGGAGCCGGCATCGCGTCGATGCCCGCGATACCGATCGCGCGCAGCGGATTGGCCGCGTTCAGCTCGTCGAAAATCGCCTTCAAGCTTGTATAATTCGCCTGCGGATACTGAATTTCATCCGGCACCGTAACGCACGTGAACTGGGGCAGCAGACGTACATCCGGCCAAGCCGCCATCTCGCGGCACATCAACTCTCCCTCCGGCGCGGCGATAACGATCGGCTCGCCGACGAGCGGAACGATAATCGCACCCCGCTCGAACAGCGGCCAGTAATTGCTCATATAACGCAAGTTTTCCTTCCGGTACTCGTCTCCATAGACGAGGCACGCCTGAAGCCCTTTATCCGCCATCAACTTTCTTAATCTGTCCGCTCTCTCTCGAAACTCCGCGTTTCCTATCCGACTCATCTGTGTCGTTCTCCCTCTCTCTATTCAAATGAGCTATCCATAAATACGGCTGGGTTCTCGCGCATCAATACGCCAATCTGCTCGAACGAAATACCTTCGTCCTCCATCATCGGCACGACGTTCGTCAGCATGTGATCGTAACCCCAGCCGCCGTAGCGACGCAGCCCGATTTTCAGACAGACGTCGTTGGACACAAGAATTTGCCGCAAGTAGCCGTCATCGATCAACGCCCCGATCGTTCGTACCCGCTCGATATCCCGGGCGAACAGCCCCTTCAGCACGCTTTTGTGCCGCCGATCCGCATAAAACTCTTTGCCGAAGTTGTCGAACTCGATGTACGCGCCCCGATCGAGCAGCGCCTTCAAATAGTCCGGCACGATGTCGACGTCAACGTGGTTGATGCATATTTTTTCCGGCGCGGCCCCGTGCTCCGTCAAAATATCGATGACAGCCAGTCCTTGCCTTGCCCATAGATCCGTATGGACGTGCAGACCAAGTCCCGTCTGCTGTTGCACCATCGCAGCAGCGATCAGCGTCTTGCGCTCGTTCGGGTGAATCGCCGCGCTCGTGCCGATTTCCCCTATGACGCCTGCGCGGATGCGCGTATCCTCCATGCCGTATTTGACATCGCGGTATATTTCGTCCGCGATGTCGTCTACCGTCTTCGCGTCCATATCCGGCGGGTGCGAAGCGTGAACGTAATACCCGCAGCCTGCGACGATCTGTACCCCGGTTTCCTGAGACAATCCGGCGAGCAACGCGGGATCCCGTCCGATATCCCGCAGCGTCAGGTCGACGAAGGTGCCGCCTCCCGCTTTCTTGAACGCCGTCAGCTCCGCCTTCGCGACTTCCTCTTCGTCGATGACGGCGTTGTCCAGCACCGCGTACGGATTGCGGTGTAGGACACCCAGATTGGTCAAGCTTACTCGTTCTTGCGCCAACCTCTTATCGGAAATGGCCTGAGGCGCGGGGATAAGCCCGCGCAAATCGATGAACGCATGCTCATGAGGCAGCACCCAGCCCAATTTCTCCTTCTCCACGCTGCCCGTTACCGTCATTACAGCCAATCGAACCCCTCCTTGAGCCACGCACAGTATCAACTGTATCGCATCGAAATCCGGCTAAAATTCAAGCTCGACGACGACCATTCCTCGTCCGGGAACGTACAAGCGAAACCGCGAATCGTCTGGAAACACCGGAATGCCCGGAAAATCTGTCATGACGTGCACAGCCGCAATTGTTCGGCCGACATCGAGCTTGGCAATTTTGTAATTCAAATGCAGATTGCGTATAAGCACCCGCCAGCGGTTCGGGGCCATTTCAAGCGCGATTGTGCGAATATAATCGGCATTGGTCAGCGCTTGCGGCGCGCCGGTGTGCTTCGCAGCCATCCGCGCGCAGCTGTCGACGAAAGCGTCCGGAACCGGCGAGAACGCCAAGCGGTCCAGCCAAATGATCGCATCGTTAATTTCCCCGGTTTTCTCCTGCCATTGCGCCCACCCGGCTTCGTTTTGCGCGGCGACCAAATGGTCCAGACTGCCGTCCGCTTCCCGGGCAGCGCAGAAATAATCGCCAATCGCGCACGCAAGCGACAAACCTTCAACGGCTGCAAGCGCGGCAATTGATTCCGTCATCCGGCCGATCAGCACGGCGCGGCCGCCACGATAGGCAAGCAGCTCGCGCAGCTCGTCTTCGGGAAGCGCGTGAACGCATGTCGCCACGATCGCCCCTTCCGTCCGCGGAAGATCGCGAACATTGACGACTCCGTGCAGCGGAACGCCGCGGTCGATCAGCTCGTTCGTCCATTTGTGAACAGGCCACTCCCGGGAAGCGACATAATCTTCAAGCGAATGATGAAGCGCTTTGTCGGACCAGACGAGCGTAGGTCCGGCGATACCTTGCGGCTGGCCGTCAAAGCCCAATTGCCAGCGGCTCGTCAGCCATTGCCAGCTGTCGCGGCTGATGCCGTCCCCTAGACAGGCCATAAATCCGGACGACGCCCTGCGAATGCCTTCCAGTTCTTTCAAATAAACGTTGGAGAAAGCGAAGATATCCCGCTCCAGCACGGTAGGCGCATGGCGAAGCGTATCCCACTGCTCGTTCGTATCCTGTATCGCATTAAGGCAAATAAGCTTTGTATCCGGCACGTACGCCTTGATCGTCATAATCATCGTCATAAACTCCGTGCCCGGCTCGTATTCCGTTTCGTCCGCCCCGGCCGAAAGCGAAGCGCCGACGGATTCAACGATAAAGCCGTCGATCCCCGTTTCGGCAAGCAGCTTATAATCGACGCCATAGCGATACAGCGCTTCCATCGGCTCTCGCGTCCATGCCGTGTTGACGAATGTCTTTTTGCCCGCTCCGTGCACGGCGTCGACGATTTTTTGCCAGAATGCCGCCCAGCGCCGGCTGTGAAAAGAAATCCAATCCAGCCGTCGGCTGCGCCAAATCCAGCTTGCCCGTCGCTCCATCGCGTCGGGATCCCCGTCGCAAGCTTCGGCGAACGCTCCTTCAAAGGATATACCGGCGTAGCGCGCGAACTGCCCGATCATATCGTCGGAATAATCCGTCTCGGCGAGACATTTGCGCGGGCTCGTGTAGCCATCCGCCCCATGATAACCGTCGAAGCCGTAATCCTGCATGACAATCTGCAATTCCCGTACAAACAAATCCTCGTAAAGCGACCCGTCCGCAAAATGCTTCAGCGGATTTATAAATCCGAATCGCTCGCCCCTTCTCCCTGTCTCGTACAGCTCCGGGTGCGCGCCGCACCATTCGCCGTCCCTGTCGCCATGAGCATGGAATAGATCGAAGAAGCTGCAGTAAACGGGTACGCCGAATTTGCGGAGCTCCGAGACCAGCGCTCGAAGCTGCATGTTCGTCCACGACTGGCGATTGCGGTCTCTGCCATACGGCCTGGCGTTATAAGAACAGACTTCAACCGGCAAGGTGTACTCTTGATCCATGCCGGCATGCGCATGTACGAAGTCCGGCGTAAAGAGGAGCAAACACATCCCGTCGGGCACAAAACCAATCCGCTCGATATATTCCGCCACGCCGAAATCGCCCAGCGTATTGTCGAACCCGATCAGCTCGATCCAAATCCATCTTTCGTAAGCGGTCATGCGATTTACCTCGCTTTATTCGATTTAGAGTGCATCTCAACGGCTTATTCTTATTTCCCTTTGTAGTAATTCCGAAATTCCTGGGGCGTCATTTGCAGCTTCTGCTTGAATTTGCGAATGAAACTGGACACATCCTTATATCCGACCGCTTCTACGATATCCTGAACAGGCATACTGGTTGTCTTGAGCAGCTCCTTCGCCTTGGCGATACGCATTTCTTTGACATAATCCATAATCGTACTTCCCGTTTCCTCTTTGAAAATCCGACTGATATACGAGACCGAATAGCTTAGATCGTCGGCCATGCTCTGGATGCTCAGGTTGTAATCGTCAAAATGCTGTTGAACATACTCCATAATACGGTCCGTACCCGAACGATCGGGATGCCGGTTAACGCTCTGGATCGTCTCGCAAGCCATTATGCAAACTTTCACCGTTTCCTCCAGCAACCGGTCGATGGAGTTGAAGTTGGCGTAGGCGATAATATCGGGCAGCGGCACGGAGCCTTTACCGGAGCCCGAATTGTAATGCTGGCGCAAATATTTCAGAATCGTATTGATCACTTCAATGCAGCTCGATTTGGCTTGAAACAACGAATTGCTTCTCTCCCTGATTTCAGACGCGATCATCTCAACCGTCTTCATCGCTTGCTCGACCGCTCCCCGGTCCATATGGACGAGAAGGTTTTCCACAGACGTTCTTACGTCCCAACCCTGCTGCGTCAGCTTCAGATCAAGGTCGGCGAAAAACAGCACCTTCCCGCTGCCGTATATGAATTTATGATCCAGCGCGGTAGAGGCTTCAATGTAAGAATGCGTAACCCGGCTTAACTCGCTGAAAACCGTTCCGACGCCGATTGTAACGGGCGCGTTGACGCTTCTGGTTAAGTTCGTCTGTAGGGCGGCCAATTCGGCTTCTGGAATCAGCCGGTTATCCTCTGCGGAAACAATCAATGTAACGCCTGCCTCCGTATGCACGTCAAATACCTGATGCCCCTTCTGCTCGAGCTCCCGGTAGAAGGATCGGTCTACGGAATCGGACGCCAGTCCGCTCTCATTCTGAATGACAGCGACAAAGTAGTTTTCTTGGGCCATGCTAAGTCCGACAAAACCGCCTTGGCGGTTAAACTCCTCTTTATCCGTTAATCTTCCCTGCAGCAGGCCAAGCAGCAAATGCTGGCGGACATAGGGCGCGTTGAATTCGTTCTGCCGATTCCAACGCTCTGCGGCTTCAAGCAAACGCCGGATCGGATTGTAATTGAACCGCATAAAGACGTAAATCGCGATGCTGCCGAGCAGCAAAATAATCACATAGGATAGGAGCGCAATTTGCTTGATTTCGTTGACGTCCCGAAGCAGCTCCTGCTCAGGCGTAAGTACGATATAGGTGAGCCCGGTCGTTTTGGATTGGACTCCGGACGCATAGACCGGCTCGCCGTAACGCGTCTCGTGCAAGGTCTCGTTGTTCTTGGCAGCGGACAGCAATTCGGCAATGAGCGGCGGTTCCAAGGGCTCCTCTCCGTAAACGCCAGTTATGACCGTACCTTTGTTGTCGATAATAAACGCTTCATTTCCTTGGAACAACAAAACGGTTTTCAAGAGGTCGCGAAAGGTCTGTTCCCTGATCAAATAAACGGCAGTTCCACGCGGCTTGCTTGACGATATGGGTATCGGCCGTAGATAAGTAATATACCGGTCGCCGTTCAGCGGCTCGGCTTTGCGGATCACCGGGGATGCGACCGTGTTGAACTCGTTTCTTACCTGGTCGTCCGGCCACTCCGGATAAGCGAACAATTGATGAAACATATCCAGCGAATACATGCTTTCCGAAGAGTAAAAGGACTCTCCCTCGCGATCGTATAGAAACACCTGGTCGATAAAAGTATTGCTCATTTTGTAATTCATCACGTGCCGCATGGAAAAGAAGTAGAAATAGTTCCTATACTGGCTCAACGACACTAACGGATTCCTCGACAAATCCGCCGCGATGCTGATCATTTCCTTAAAGCGCGTATCCACGACTTCTTCGACCTGCTTCAAAATTTGTTCGTTGTTGGTCAGAGACTGCGTCCGGACTTTATCGAGGATGCTGCTATAGATAAACATGCTTGTAATGAAAATGGGTATAAGCAGAACGATCGCGTACGAAATCAAATACTGCATGTATATGGGCAGCCTTACCCGCTTTTTGATCATGACAACCCCAACCCCTCATCTGTATGAAAGCGGTTCGACCTTCTTTATGGAAGGAGGCGGTTCGAGATAGGAATACGAAGCCGCCTGCTGTCATCATAGCATTACAATTGATACTTCGAATGAATTTCTAGAAATTGATCTACATTCAGTCTTTTCAGCTGACTCAGATGTTTCTCCCACTTCTCGTCCGTCAACCCGTTGATAACGAAGTCGGCAAAGATCGTGTTGACGTAGCCGTTCCAGCCGTTCAAGTCGCTGAATTGCTCAAGCGCTTCATAGTCCTCCGCATCGTAGACGAGCAGCGCATTGATCGCTCCGTATCGAAGCAGCGGTTCTTTCAGTTCGAAAGCGGCCAGTTCCTCCGTCTCGCGCGGGGTGATGAAGATCCCTTCCGAATAATTCTCAGACGGAATAATATTGGGCGCGTTAAAGCCTGGCGCCAGACTGAATCTAAACGCGACATTATCCATGCCTTCCGGCGGCGGAACACTCTCATATTTGCCGTTGTCCAGCTTCTTCAGGCCGATTCCGACGGGGCCCTCCTGAATTTCCAGGCTCATCTCCAAATCGTAATGGCTGTCGACCCATTTCATCGTAATTTCCGGATTTTGGTTCGCCGTCGTCAGCAGGAACGCTCCGCCCCAAATTCCCGGGTTTTCCCGCTTCCAGCCGTAATCGCCCTTCGGGCCTTTTAAGCCGAGCAGCGGTACGTATTCGTCGCCGTTCGTCAAATAACTGTTGATCGGATAAGACACGACACCCAGTACGGGAACCTCGTTTTGCATCCTTGAAGTGTACACTTGGGCGGTTTGCGTGAACAACTCTTTGTCAAGCAAGCCTTCGCTGTACAATTTGTTCATAAATTGCACGTATTCCTTATATCCTTCCTGTTGAGGGGCATACAGCAGCTTGCCGTCCAGGATATACGAATGATTGCCCTCGTGGTCCATGATTCCAAAGGAACCCGACAAGGCATTGCCGCCGATCCAGTTGGAATTGTACATGAAGCTCATCGGAATTTCGTCCTGTTTGCCGTTGCCATTCAAATCTTTGCCCTTAAACGCTTTCAGCGCTTCGTACAGCTCGTCCGTCGTCGTCGGTACGGGAAGATCTACCGCATCCAGCCATTTCTTGTTGATCCACATCGTATCCGGCGCTTGATAGAACGGAGCATCCACCACTTTCGGAAGCGCGTAAATTTTGCCGTCCGAATGCGTAATGGCCGCCTTGTACTCTGGATGTTTCTCGAATATCGCTTTCAGGTTTGGCGCATACTGATCGATCAAATCGTTAAGCGGGAGCAATATGCCTTGGTTCGCCCAATTAGTCAGATCGATTCCGCTTGGCATCGCTCCGTATACGGCGTCGGGGTAATCCCCGCTTGCGAACACGAGATTCAGCTTTTCCATCTTGGTCGATTCGTCGACAAGCGTCCAGTTGATATGGACGTTTGTTTCCTCTTCCAGCCGCTTGAACAGTTCATACTCGTTATAATCCATAATTTTGCTTGCACTTGCTTTAAAGGCCAGGATGTTCAAATTCGCTTGCTCGGCGAGCGGAAACGCGAATTCCCCTTCCGCTGGAGGTGTGTCCGTCGATTCTGTCGTCTTCGTTGCCGGCGAGCTCGCAACGCTGCCTCCCGAATTCGCATTGTTCTTGCCCGAGGCGCACGCAGCCAACAAGATCAGTGACATAATGAGTACGAAAGCCGTGCCTACCCGTTTCCTCAAATCAATTTCCCCTTTTTCGTTTAATATATATAATGTCGGAACTATGAAAAGCTATCCTTTCACAGAACCGATCATCATACCTTTCACAAAATACTTCTGCAGGAACGGATAGAGCACCATCATTGGCAAGCTAGCCACGATGACGAGTCCGTATTTGACCAGTTCCGCCTGCTTGGCTTTCTCTTGTGCAGAATTCAAATCGCCCATCATTTCGCTAGACTGATTCTCGATCAGTATGCGGCGCAAAATAATTTGCAGCGGCTGCAGCTCTTCGCTGCTCAAATAGACGAGCGCCTTAAAGTAGGAATTCCACTGCGCCACCGCATTAAACAGTACGATTACCGCAATGATCGGCAAGGATAACGGCAGCACGATCCGAAAGAAAAACCGCAAGTTATTGCAGCCGTCCACCATCGACGCTTCCAGCAGCTCGTCGGGGATTGTCTGTTGAAAAAACGTGCGGACGATCACGATCTGAAATGCGGAAACGGCTCCAGGTATGACCATCGCCCACATCGTATCAAGCATCCCCAAGTTTTTCACCAAAATGTAAGTGGGAATTAGCCCCCCTTGAAAAAACATCGTAAACAGGATGAACAGCATGATGATTTTCCGGCCGAACAGGTCTTTGCGAGACAGCGCATACCCTCCGCTAATTGTGACCGCGGTGCTGATCCCCGCTCCAAGAACGGCATAAAACAACGAATTTCTGTAACCGAGCCAGATCTGATGATGGTTAACGATGGCCGCATAGCCTTTCCAGGAAACGTTCGCCGGCCAGAACCACACTTTGCCGGAATTTACGGCTACCGGATCGCTGACCGAGGCGATAAGAATAAAGTATAGCGGGTATAGAATCACGATTAGAACGACGATAAACAAAGCGGTGTTGCATAGATCGAACAGGCGGTCGGACAATGTTTTTCGATGCATGGCGCACCCCCTACCACAAGGAAGTATGATTCATACGCCGTGCGATCGAATTTACGGCGATGAGCAAAATAAAATTCATGACGGAGTTGAAAAAACCGATGGCCGCCCCATAACTGAATTGCCCGCCAACAAGTCCTTTCTTGTATACATAAGTTTGAATAATTTCCGCGGAAGAAATGTTCAACGGATTTTGAAGCAGGTATGCCTTTTCGAACCCGAGATTGAACATATTGCCGATGCTCAGTATAAGCATAATCGTTACGGTGGGCACAATGCCGGGCAGGTCGATATGCCAGATCCGACGGAATTTACTGGCGCCGTCCATGACGGCCGCTTCATGAAGCTCGGGGCTGATCGCCGTGAGGGCAGCCAGATAGATGACCATGCCCCACCCCAAGTTCTGCCATACGCCGGACCACACAAAAATCGACTTAAACCAGGACGAATCCCCGAAGAAATAAATCGCTTCTCCTCCGAGCATCGTAATGACGCGATTAACTAGCCCGCTGCCCGGCGAAAGGAATAAGTTCAGCATACCGGCCAGAACGACGGTCGAAATAAAATAAGGCGCATACGTTACTGTCTGCACGATTCGCTTGAATTTATGGCTTACAAGCTGGTTAAGCAGCAGCGCCATAAGGACCGCGATTGGAAAGGTGCTCAATTCGTACAAGCTCAACAAAACCGTATTTTTCAAAATGTCCCAAAATAAATAGTAATCGAAGAAACGTTCAAAGTACTTCAGCCCAACCCATTCGCTGCCGGCGAATCCGAGCGCAACCTTGAAATCCTTAAATGCGATTTGCAGCCCGTACATCGGAACGTACTCCAATAACGCATAATAAATGACCGTTGGCAGGAGCAGCAGATACAGATCCCAGTGTTTGATCTTTGTCATTCTTGTCATGTTCGTATACTCGTATCTCCCCTCAATGTAAGCGCTTTATGTGATTTGCTACCCCAATTTATAACGAATCTCGCGTCCTTCGCAATATGCCGTTCTTTGTGCGATAAGCGAAACTTCTACTAATGCGTTGCAGGTGCAAATCTCGCATACCTGTGCAAGAATAAAAGAAAAAGGCCTAGGGGCTTCCCCTGGCCTTCAACGAAACTTCTAATACCCCAGAAAACGAAAGTTATCAAAGTAGACGGTAGTCGGGCTGGTCGGCTTCATCCACAGCTCTATTCCCTTCATCCGGGTCAGATCGAGATTGTCCAGCTCACTGAGCGAGATGCTGACCGATTGCGACGAATTCGGACTGATGACAATCGGATGCGTATCGTTCGGCGTGTTGTCCTCGTCGAAAAACTTCGCGGCCACCATCACCTGCGTACTGTTCGGATTGTAGACGTCAAAATTCACATAAATGTAATTCGACCAATCCGCCGATGGGAATGCGGTTCCCGCGCCGAACATTCTCACGCTCGGGAATTCTACGTTCGTCGTATAATCCGCCTTCAACGAAGAATTGCCTTGCGTCACATGCTGAGTCGACAAGCTCAAGTTGACGTTGTTTCCTTGCAGACGGCCCAGATCCTGACTCGTCTCCGCGTAATTGAGCGGAGTTACCGTAAGAGGTTCAAACCCGAGAAAATGAAAATTATCGAAGTAGACGGTAGTCGGGCTAGTCGGCTGCATCCATAACTCGATTCCTTTCATTCGGGTCAGGTCGAGATTGCCCAGCTCATTAAGCGGAATGCTGACCGATTGCGACGAATTCGGACCGATGACAATCGGATGCGTATCGTTCGGCGTGTTATCCTCGTCGAAAAACTTCGCGGCCACCATCACCTGCGCGTTATTCGGATTGTAGACGTCAAAATTCAAGGAGATGTACTTCGACCAATCCGCCGACGGGAATGCAGTTCCCGCACCGAAAAGTCTTATATTTGGGAACTCTACGTTTGTCGTATAATCCGCCTTCATTGAATAATTGCCCTGTGTAACGTGCTCGGTCGACAAGCTCAAGTTTACGCTGTTCGTTTGCCAACTGGCCAGATCCTGGCTCGTTTCCGCATAATTGAGCGGAATAGTATATACCGGAGGCGCCGGATCTTGACCGAACAGAACGATAGTTTGCTCTCTCGAGACGCCGTTTTTTGAAACCGTCAACTGCAGCTCATTAATTCCGAGCTGTACATCGACCGTCTTCGTGTAGACGACATACTGCCCGTGCTGTTCCGCCGGAGACAGTGTCTGCCCCTCCAACGCGACCGAAGTCCCCGTCCCAACATAGATGGTCACCTGCTGCTTCAAGTCCTCGACCGTCTCTGAAGTGACGAGAGCGAGCGGACTTTGTTGCAAGGCGACAATTCGGTCGGCGATCTCCCGGCGCGCTTGCAGCAATCGTTCAGGCTCCTCGTCGTAACGACTAACCGACTTATACAGCCGATCGTAATAAGACTTCATCTCCGCGTCGACGTCGAACGAAGCGAGACCAAGCTGCAGGGCCGCAGCCTTCATGCGATCTTCAAGCAACCACAAATATTCATAATCTTCCAAACCTTCGCGAATCGCGTCAAGCCGAATGGACGGTATCGGTCCGTTAATTCCGAGATCCCTGCCCGGATACAATAAGAAACCATCGCCGTTCGCTCCCGGGTAAGCCATCGGATCGTTCCACACGTCGCGATCGACGTCCTGATTCTGAGACCTGTCATATTTAAGGAAGAAAGTAGTGGACCAGAACAGATTGCCCTCTATCTTGTTCTCTCGCTGCATCCATGACAGCAGTCGCGCACCCAACAGGTCGTCATCGATATGATAGGACGGATAAGGATGCTGCGGTACGACGCAAGTATACCACCACAAATGATCGCCGGCCGCCAAGCGAGCCTGAGCCGCGTTACGGTCGTACAGGTGTAGGAGCGGAGCCCATGTGTCTACGTAGCCCGTCAATTCCGGGACAGGCTCTTTGGTCACGAGAAATTTGGCGTCCGGCGCGATCGTCTTCAGCTCGTTGGAGATTTGCTGTACGAGCGGATAGCGGGCGGGTTCCGGCTCATCCGTGCTCCATACATAGAAATAACCTTTGTTTAGCCAGCCTTTGTTCCGAAGCTTATCCACAAGCTCTTTCGTCTTGGTCGGATTGCCCTCGTAGTAAGGAATTCGGAAACTATTCACCCGCGGATCCGTCAGGAACGGTTCCGCCTTCAGAATATATTCATCGACGTCGTCCGTCGGAATCGGCAAGTCCCCGGATGCGACTCTGTATTCCAATTGGGCCCAGTAATAATTCTCCATCAAAGTCCAATAAGCAGGAGTGTTGGGCGTTACCCCGTGGTAATAGGCCACTTGACTGTTTGTAATGGCAAACGCGGTCTGCGTATGAGGCGTGTCGCCCAATTCGAAATCCCAGACGCGGAAGGTGATCGGCACCTGGAATGAGGTCTCGTTGGCCTGAAGGGTAAGCTGCCCTTGGTAATCTCCCGGCTGCTGCCCTTTCGGAACCTTGACTGTAAGCCAGATCCCCTGGTTCTGTCCAAGCGGCACGTTGAAGATGCTGTTCGCATTCAGTGGAATAAGCGCATCCGGATACCAGCCTGTCGGATAAGCGCCTGTCGTTGGCGTCGTCACTTGGACATAATGCTCTCGATACAATTGAATGCTGCTTGTGGGAATAACAGCCGTTCCGCCTCCGGCCGCGGTAAGAGGGGTGACGCTGGCACTCACGCCGGTCAAAGAAGTATCGGCAGCCTTGAAGATAACCTGTCCGCTTTCGTATTCATTTTTAGCCGCTTCCATATTCAGAGTCTGCTTCGGGCTATTCGGGAACGGTGCATTGCGCAGCACCTTCTCCGTATTGGTCGGCACCCAGAAGGACGATCCTGCAGGCGTAGGTGTGGGTGGGTTATCCGCATACACAGACATGGCTCCGCTTGAGAACAGCATTAACACGACCAATAACAAATGCTTCTTCACGGTGATCCCCTCTTTTCGTCAAAATGATTACTTCAGACCTGTCATGGAAATGCCTTGAACCAGCTGCTTCTGAACCGCAAAATAGAGCAATAGAATCGGTATGGTCGCAACGGTCAACATCACCATAATGTTGTTCCATGTCGCGAACGAACCGTTCTGCGCGGTATAGATTCTGACCATAATCGTCCATAGCTTGTCGCTTGGAAATACGAATAACGGCATAATGAAATCGTTATATACCGCCATAAACGTCTGCAAAATATTTACGGCAAATACCGGCTTGGAAAGCGGAACAATGATTTGCGCGAACATCCGGAAGGCGCCCGCACCGTCGATTTTCCCCGCTTCCATCAGCTCGTTCGGCAAGCCGTCGAAAAATCCCTTAAACAAAAAGATCATGTACCCCCAGGAAGCGGAGGGCAAAATATACGCCAGATAGTTGTTCAATAGATTCACGTGGATGATCGGCAGGTCGGATAGCATGATATAAGTCGGGAACATAAGCGCCTGACTGCTGATCATCAAGGTACCGAGAAAGAACAGCAGCAGCGTCTTACTGAATTTAGGCTTAAGCTTGGATAAGGAGAACGCCGCCATAGCGCTGATCGGAATTTGCGTCAGGATAACTCCTCCGCACAACACGATCGTGTTCCACAAATTCTCCCACAGCGGATATTTAGCAAATGTATCGACGACACCGGAGAAATTCCAGGTTTCCGGAAGCAGAGTGGGAGGAATCTGGATGATTTCTAGGCTCGTCTTAAAGGAATTGGAGACCATCCAAAAAAACGGAAAGAGCTGAAACGGTATGCCAATGAGCAACAGCGCGATGATGCCTCCATGAAGCGCTCTGCCTTTCGTTTTTTTGATCTCGGCTTCATTCAGGACTGACACGTGCTTTCCTCCTACTTCTCTCGGGAAGTCAATTTCATCTGTAACGCCGTGATAATAAAGATGATGACAAAGGCGATGTTCGCGAGCGTAATGGCGTAGCTATAATCCAGATTGTTCATGGCGGATTTGAGAGCATAGAGGATCAGCGTCGTCGTTTCCCCGACCGGACCGCCTCCCGTATACACGAGCGGAACCGCCGCTTCGTTAAACCTATTAATCAAATCCATAATAAACATGACTTTGACAATCGGCATAATGAACGGGAGCGTAATATGCCAGATTCGTTTGGCGACGCCGGCTCCGTCAATCATCGCCGATTCGTACATTTCCTTCGGAACCTCGTTTAAGGACGCCATATAGATGACCATCGACATGCCGCCGGAAATAATCAGACCCGGCAAGTACATCGCCCATTTCACCAGAGCCACGTCGTTCAGCCAGGTCAGACCCGGCAAATGGAAATAATTAAGAATGGCATTGGCCAACCCATAGTCCGGCGAATAAATATATTTCCATAACACAAGAATCGCAATGCTTGGCGCTACGGCAGGAATAAAATACGTCATTCTGAAAAACGTCTTACCCTTCCTGACTTCGTTGACTAGCAACGCCAAAATAATAGGAGGCCAGAAATTCAGGATTAAGCCGATGACCCAAAACTCTACGTTATTGCGAAGCGCGGCATAGAAGTCCGGGTCCGCGAATGCGCGCGAATAGTTGCTGAACCCGACGAATTTGCCGGGAAGCTCCACGATATTGATCTCATAGAAGGAGATAAAAAAGCCTAGCAGAATCGGATAATATTTGAATATCAAAAAAGCGAGCAGAGCGGGAAGAAGGAAAACCCATGCTGCGAATTGGTCATTCCCGCTCTTTTTTCTCGAAAGAAGTTTCATTTCTGTCTACCACCCAATCTTCAGGGTCTATTTACGGAAAGAGTCCGGATATTTGGCGTAAAGCTCATCCGCGGTTTTGTCCAAGAGACTCTTGACCTCATCGCGCGAAATGTCCTTCTTCAGCAGAATTTGCTGCAACGGCTTCGACAGCGCGTTCTTCAGATCGTTCCAGTTCGGGCAGAATGGCTCCGACTTAGCGCCCGCGGCAGCGGCGACCAGCTCTTGCTTAATTCTCTCCGGCACGGTAGTGGATAGGCTTAGCTTGAGCTCGTACAGATCTTTGCGGGCTGGAACGTTCAGGTCGGAAATATTCTCTCTCGCCGCAATTTCCCATTGCTCCTTCAGAAGCTCTTCGTCATAGGTGATATAGGTCAGTACGTCGAACGCCGCCTTCTGCTCTTCCTTGCTGGCCTTCGGATTAATCGTAATGACTCTTCCTCCCGCTAGCGAAGGCCTAGTGATGGACTTGTCTTTCACAGGCATCGGCATAATGCCGAAGTCGCTCATCTGTTGACCATACTTATCCAGAGCAGTCTGATCCAGGCCGCTGACGTCAAACCAGGAGAAGGCAGCCCGACCCGCCATAATATCATCCTGAAGCTTGTTCCAGTCCTGCAGCGTATCCTTTTGCGTCATTTGGTGCTTCCATACCATCTCGTTCCAGAATACAGCGGCGTCTACGCCCGCTTCTTCGTTAAATGCGATTTTATAGGTGCCATCGTCATTCGGTCTGACCATTTCTCCGCCGGCCGACCATACCCATGCCGTGAACGGCCACGCATTCCAATCCATGCCTACGATTTCATAGCCGAATCTCGGTACGCCGACATCGGTAATCTTCTGCCCCATCTCCGCGAATTCCGCCCATGTTTCCGGAAGCTTCTCTGGATCTCCGCCGCCTGCTTGAATCGTTTTCGCGTTATACAGTGTATTGATGAATCCGCTGAACACCGGGACGGCATACCATTTCCCGTCTGCTGTCGATATCGATTCGTTGAAGGTGTCGATCATCTGGTCTTTGTATTCCCATGAATTGTAGAATTCGCTGATGTCCGCAATCGTTCCGTTCTTGATCCGGGTTGGAATATCGACGTTCGGCAATTCGCGCCAACCGGTCGGCGCTTCATTGGCCATCAGCGCTTTGTCATATTCCTGTCTGTAGTCCGTGCCCGGCTTCAGCGTCTCATCCTGGATTTCGATGTTGGGGAATTTCTGCTTCACCTTCGCCATCATGGCATTGTAGGCTTCGACTTTGCCTTTAGGCGCATCCGGTTGAGGCTTTTCCCATAATTTGATTTTAATTTTTGCGGCCTGCTCCGTCTGCCCGCCCTGCTCCGCCGTATTGCTCGACTTCCCGGCCGAATTCGGCTCGGACTTGCTTCCCCCGCAGCCAGCTACGGTCAATAAGGCCACTCCGACAACTGCCGACAAGCATACGGATTTCGTTAACATCGTTTTCATTCTTGTTACTCTCCCCTTTTGTTAGTTTTCATGTAAATCCTCCGGAAACGATGCGGAAGACATCCCCCGCTCCACCATCATGCCCGCTTGAGATTCCTCCCACCTCCTTTCCTCACGGAGAGCGCTTCCATCTCGTTTCCGGTTAAAACTGAATCAGAATTGCGCTAAGCGGCTTCACGGAGCACGAAAATATTCCCGATTCATCGGCCTGTACCGTAAGCGGCTGCGAGCCGTCCGGATGCGTCAGCAAGACGGCATTCCTCCCTGAGAGAGCCCCCGCTCCCACGCAGAACGCCTGCTCTTCATGGGTATAATTGACGAACAATTGAGCCTGGCTGCCGCCGTCCGCCTCCCATCGGGTGGTAAGCACCGCAGGCACCGCAAACTCGCGGCCGTCATGCATACTGAATCGCTGCACCCCAACGCCGGACAACGGGAACGGCTTCAGCATGCGCCCTTGATAGAGATAAGCTTTGCCTGCTCCGGTACGCCATGGATTCGTATTGCGGATGAACTTAAGAATCGACTCCTGCTCGGGCAGACCGACATCCTGACCGACTCCCCAGTTCCACGTTATCTCGCCGTTTTCCGTCAGTACCACGGTCGACATATCGCCCGCATGGAAGGAGTAAGCCATCCGGTACAGCAGATTGTCTGGAGAGCGGCCGTGGTCGAAGGCTTCGTGGGCCATGACCTGATTTCCCATGAAATTGTTGATGTAGCGGTGATACAGGAAAGCATATAGTGGAATCGGCGTCCCGATAAAATAGTTAAGGTTAAACCGAGCGTCGTTGAACAAAAGGTCCGGGATATACGGCTCCGCCGAAGCGGATTCGCATCCGAATAGCACCTTTCTGCCGACCTGATCGGCCGTCTCTCGCAGCTTGCGGAACAGGGTATTCATCGCCTCTGTCTGCCATTTTCCAGGTGCGGGCGGGTGGCCGTGCGTTCGGCTGTAGCAGAAATAAGAAGTTCCGCCATGGTTTTGGTCGAACGCTTGGATATAGTCGACGCCGCCCTCGATCATTTGTCTGGTCTCGGATACCATCGTCTCGATTGTAAAAGGATGAGTCGAGCACAAGTCGTAACCGCGGCGTTGGGCCGTGCAGATTTTTGAGTAAGGCAGATCGCCTTCAGGCGACAGGCACATCGCGTCCGCCAGATTTTCCTGATCGAACTGCTCCTTGCGATTGTACGACGAGATCAGATTGCTCTGCTCCGTCCATCCGATACCGCTGCAGTAGACGCCGAGAAGATGTCCGGAGGCATGCAGCCGGTCGGCGAACGCCCGAAACGCTTCCTCCCCGCCAAACGGCGGCCACACATACGGAGGCGCCCAAGGCGCGCTGCCCTCCCAGTGCATCAGAAGCACCATAATTTTGCCGCCGAACTCTTCTGCCAGCCGTTCGATATGCGGCATCGCTTCCAAGTAAGGAAACAGCTTGTTCGGATCCATGACGTCCATATCGTGTCTGCCCCGCACCGGGTAGGTCACGACAATCGGAGAGTCCGCATACCAGTCGGGAAGCCGATTGTTCTCGGCAATCGGAACCGAGTCGCGCCGGACGTTCGCCTCGTACCAGTCCCGATAAATCGCCGCCGCGTCATGCCAGTCCCCGTCGAATACGCCCAGCACCATGTCGTAAGACATCTCATAAGCGCCGCCTCCCGGATATAGCCGAAACTGCAGACGTATCCCGTCTTCAACCGGGTAGAACTCGACGCACTTCACATGTCCATCCGGATCATGAGCTCCGAAATAGAGCCCGCCGCTATCGTCGTAGTACGCCATAAACTGCGACGGGACAATAGCCGGGTAGATCCCGTCGATGCCGCGGCTCGGATAATTGGGCTCAACGTAGTGGGCGAAAGTCGATTCACGGACGGCGACGTCCTCAATCAAGACGCCTTCGTTAAACGGCCAGACGAGCTTGCCTGTCCCTCCCGTTGCGGTCAGGTCATTCGGCACGACTACAGTCGGAAAATCGATCCATTCGATGATCCAGTCCGTCTCATGATCGACCTCTAGACGCCAGTAGGTAAATGGCGAGTCTTCCGGGCAGCGAATCGTCACCAGCACGCGGAGCGGAAGCTCGCCGAACTCCGAATAGCTCACTTCGATTCGGTCGGCCCCTTCTGCCGCAGATACTGAAACCGCTTTCGATTCATGGGCTAAGACGTCATGAATTCCGCCGCCGGGATCACGAAAGCGAATCGTAAACAACGGCCTGTTCACGCCTGCGCGGATGAATTCTTTATCCCCCTTGTTCAGTGCCAGCAAAGCTCCGGACGTATCGTCCAGTTCCATTCGATAGTAGCGATTATGCAAAATCATTGACTCTACGACCTTCCTTGCCTTGATGTTTCCTTTATTATAGAAGGTCGTTTTATGTAAAGCAGTCGCACCTTTTTACTTAATAGTGGTCATTTTGTTCCTGGCGTCTCGCATTTTGCTTGGCGTCAGTCCCGTATACTGTTTGAATATTTTATAAAACTGCTTCTTCTCCCCGTACCCGACTTGGCGTCCGATCTCCTCTACCGTCAGGTCGGTTTCCCGTAGGAGGCGAATCGCTTCGTCCATTCGCTTCTCATGGATGAACGCCATCGGACTTTTGCCGTAGCATGCTTTAAAGATTCGGCTGAGATAGGAGGCGTTGTAGCTGTACTTTGCGGCAAGCTCGTTCAGCGAGATTTTACCGAAGAAGCTCGCCTCCAGGTCCTGCAGCATATCGGAAGCCACTTTATGCGATAGAAGAGAAGCGCTCTCGTCGCCTTCCTCCCTCATCTTTCTGAAAATATACGTGAGGAGCACCTGTAGATATCCTTGGATCGCCGTTTTATAGCCGATCGACTTCTCCTCGAATTCTTCCAGCATGCTCTCGAACAGCAAGTCCAATTTGAGAAGATCTTTTCCCCGGAAAATGACCTTCGGTACAAACCGACTGACCTTCGTGCTGAACTCCACATAAGCCGACAGCGTCAAAATATCTATAGCGTTCTCTGCATTCATTAATTCTTTGCCTATAAAAACGGGATCGAGCAGGCAATTGACGATCGTCATCTGCGTATCCGACGAGAAAGCATGCGTCTGATCGAAGTCGATAAACAGCACATCCCCACGCTCAACCGAATAGCTCACCCCGCTTACGTTATGTACGCCGCTTCCGGAAGCGATGAACACGATCTCGAAAAACTCATGAGTGTGCTCGTAATCGCTGCTTGTTGTCGAATACCGAAACATATTGATATTCTCTTGAGGATCGATATTATCGGATAGCTTATATTGATACATAGCCGCTTCCTCCCGTGATTCATGTTGTTAACCGAGAAGCATCTAGGTAAGTAAAAAGGCCTTTTGTTGCCTCTATTATCGCATAATCCCCAATTATTCGACACGATCAGATTATTTCAACGTAAAAAACTCCGACCGCTTAAGTCGAAGTTTAGAGAGAAGTCTTAAATTTGTTCTCCGTACTATACCCGGTCTCAATTCAGTCACAGCAGAGGGCGGCGACGGCTGCCCCCAAGCCCCGGCACTCAAGCTTGCTCGTACCATCGTAACAGTTCACGTGTCTCATCATGCGCTGTGCGACAAGCGGCTTCGGGATGCTTCTCTTTCATGCACGCGATCGTCATTTCTGCTGTCGTACATTCGTGTCCTCGATCGCATGTATAGCAAAACTGAAGAAGATATTGGGTTAGTTGTTCATCTTTGTGGTTGTTTAACATGAGAATCACTCCTTGCTTCTTGTTATGTCTTAATTATATTACAAGAGGCTCGAAGTTTTTGTGATTTATTTCACAAACTAACTTTATTTCTGGGAGGATTATTTGGTTTGTATGAGCCTCCTCAACTGATTAAGAAGGCTGCATCTTGAGAGAAATCGCCACCTTAAACAAATCGCCATCGATATCAATCGTAAGATGGCCTTCATGGAGATCCACGATTGATTTCGCTATCGCCAGCCCAAGACCGGAGCCCTCCGTATGACGGGAAGAATCCCCGCGCTTGAACCTTTCGAACAGCTCATCCCTGTTTTCGCTAATTTCATATTTGGATACATTCTTAAGCGAGATCAGCGCACGATCGCCCGACGTTTGGATCGTAATATAGACGCGCGAATTTTCCAGGGAGTATTTCAGGACGTTGCCGATCAAATTATCGAAAACGCGAAACAGCTTTTGCCCATCCACAAAGGCATATACGGGTATTTCCATATTGGGCAACCGAAATTGAAGATTGGATTCCTTGATCAGATTATCGTATTCCGCAAGCGTCTGCTGTAAAAGCTGAACCAGATCGACTTTTTCCTTATTCAATTCCACGTTGCCGCTCGCCATTTTCGAAACCTCGAACAGATCGTCGATCAGTACCTTTAACCGCTGCGACTTTTGATCGATAATTTCCACATAAGCGATTCTGTCCTCGTTCGAGACATCTTCCTTTTTCAGCAGCTCAGTGTACGTAATAATGGAGGTCAGCGGCGTCCGAAGATCATGGCTGACATTGGTAATCAACTCTGTTTTAAGACGTTCGCTCTTGGCTTGCTCGTTCTGCAGCGTTGTTACTCCTTGCTTTAATACGTTCATATTACCGGCAAGCGTGGCCAATACGGATTTTCCCGGCACCTGCACATCCGGGCCCAGCTTGCCGATTGCCAGCTCATTCACCTGTAATACGATCCGATTAAAATACCCGATTCTCCTGATCAAGACCATCGAGAGAGGGACACCTATAGCGGCAAGCAGCACCATATAAGCAACAATAAAATCGGGATTCAGGATCACCATTAACGCCGCTAATCCTAAACCGAATACGATCGTTAACACGATAAACAATTGCGCCCCCGTGCTCGTCTTGAGGAAAGCGTCTTTCAGGCTGATCTTGATTTGAATGAATTGTGCCTTAGCGCTCTGCCCGGCCTTATTCAAGAGTCCCTTACGCCATTCTTCCTTTATATCCTCCCAACCCTGTAATCGAAGCATTCTCCCTTGGACAAGAGTGATCACTGAACCGACCGATGCCATTGCCATGCCGATCATAAAGCTCCAGCCGAATGAAAAAGGATTCTCAACGATATAGAGGAATTGATATTGGATTGAAAAAAGCAGCTTAAGGGTGACCCAGCCTGTCAGAACAATCAATGCTGCCCGTACGTCTATTGGAAGCTTATTATAATAGGGCGACCATCTTTCAACCGGACTAAGCGTATGCTTGATCTTCTTCACGAGGAAGAAGCATAGAACAAGGGAGACCACACTCGCAAACGTATAGGCCCACACAAGGATTTGTTCTTGCTTGTATTTATTGTACTTGATCGCAATAGAGCTGGACGAAGGCAAGGCCTTGGATACCGCGATCTCTCCTTTGAACGGAATAAGCGAGTCTACTCGTTGCTCGTAGGGCTGAAGCCAATAATAAGTATTCGAATTCTTAATGGGGATCGAATAGTTCGCTATATGTTTCATGTTGTGTGAATTCATCTTGTCCGCAACCGATTCGCCATCGGCTAGAATGACATTAGTATAGACCTTATCGGACACATCGCTTGTAAAATAATATTGGAGCTGTCCCTTATAGCTTAAAAATTCCAAATAATATTGTTCTCTTCCCTTGTAATACTCATCTACGCTCTTTTCCTTTTCAGCGATAACCTTTGCTTTCGCGTAATCGTCGCTTTTGAAAATTTGAGTGATCTCCTCGATCTTTTTATCCCTTTCCGCAACGTAGATCTCCACTGCGTCCGGGTTATTCACCGATTCGGCTTCGTTAATTTCAGCTTCGTACTGATTTTTGAGGAGGCTAATTTGATTCGTTATATTTCCAAACCTGTTCCGGTACTCCTCGATTTCATCTTGAGATACTGTTATGGCTTGCTTCGCACTCTCTATTGGAATATGGTTTAACTCAAACAAGTTTAGATATTGGGCAAATAGGTTAAGCTCGTCGCGAAATTGAGTCGTGTGAAAATAATCGCGGTGAACGTAACTGGAACCGAATGCGGATACGATGATGAGCCCGCTCAGGCCAAAAGTAAACAAAAACGCGCATACGCCGATACTGAGCCTACTTTTCCATTTTGTAGCCAATTCCCCACACCACCTTTAAATAAGTCGGATTCTTCGGATTAATTTCGATTTTCTCCCGAATGTTTCGAATGTGGACGGCTACCGTATTTTCCGCGTTAAAGCCGGGTTCCTTCCATACTCGCTCGTAAATTTCATTAATCGAGAACACTCGGCCGGCGTTTGTCATCAGAAACTCAACAATTTTGTATTCAATAGGCGTAAGCTTTACCGGTTCGCCATGAACGGTGACTTCTTTGGCCGTTTTGTCCAAGGTGAGCCCCTTAAGATCGATTACCTTTTTAATGCCTTCGTAAGAGCCCAGCGTCACGTACCTTCTCAACTGGGATTTCACGCGGGCTACGAGCTCCATCGGATTAAACGGTTTGGTCACGTAATCATCCGCGCCGACGTGGAGGCCCAATATTTTGTCGCTATCCTCGCTTTTCGCGCTTAGCATCAGGATCGGAATGTTTTTCTGCTCGCGGATTTTGGACGTAGCGGCAATTCCGTCGAGACGAGGCATCATCACATCCATAATAATAAGATGAACGGGATGCTCGTTAATGATCTCCAGCGCCTCAGCCCCATCCTTTGCTTTCAACACCGTAACGCCTTCATTTTTCAAATAAATCTCGATGGCATCCCGTATTTCCTTATCATCATCCACAACGAGCACGAAGAACTTATCCATCTTTCACTCTACTTTCCCTAGGGCGTGTCTGCATACTCCGAGGACAGCAGATTTGGCCGAATTTTCGTTCCATGCAAGGAACTTTTGTGAATGCGTACCGGAGGTACGTCAAGTAAAAGTGACGAAGCAGGGGGCGAAAAGGCGGTGAAAGATGCCCCTGAGCGAGTTTGCAGACACGCCCTAAGTCGTCTTTCCATATCTTAATAGTAAGCGGAAAATATGAACATCCGTTTAGGATAATTATGAAGAACTTCTTAAGGTTTTGGGGAACGTGGGGTATGGGGCATGCTCATTCGTTCTGGCGTCTCTTCTGGTTAACGCAAAAAAAACACCAGCCTCTAAGGACCGATGTTTTGATACAAAGATGAACTTGCTCCCCGGGGCAAGGTTGTAAGGTTAAAAGGACTATGGGCGATCCCGGTCGTTGGCCGCCACTCCACAGCTTGGGTAGCGCCGAGGCACTTTTTTGGCCTCCACTCCACGGCTTAGGTAGCGCCGAGGCACTTTTTTGGCCTCCACTCCACAGTTTGGGTAGCGCCGAGGCACTTTTTTGGCCTCCAATCCGCAGCATCGGTAGCTCGGAGGCACTTTTTTGGCCTCCAATCCGCAGCATCGGTAGCTCGGAGGCACTTTTTTGGCCTCCAATCCGCAGCATCGGTAGCTCGGAGGCACTTTTTTGGCCTTCACTCCACAGCATCGGTAGCTCGGAGGCACTTTTTTGGCCTTCACTCCACAGTTTGGGTAGCGCCGAGGCACTTTTTGGCCTCCAATCCGCAGCATCGGTAGCTCGGAGGCACTTTTTTGGCCTCCAATCCACAGCATCGGTAGCTCGGAGGCACTTTTTTGGCCTCCACTCCACGGCTTGGGTAGCTCGGAGGCACTTTTTTGGCCTCTACTCCGCAGCATCCGGAATACACCGCCGCCTTTTCATTGGCTTCCGCTATTTTCTGATGCAAGCCCACCTCGGCCTACGTCCTCCCAGCTCTCTCGCGCTTACGAAATCCTGTAGCGAATGCTAGGATTCCAACTGGCCCCGTCGTAATAAATATTCGCGTTCTGGTTCACGACAAAGTAAATACGATCGCCTTGCTGGACCTGGACATCGATGTCATGTGCGACGCCGATCAAATCGACCGCCTGGATAGACTGCCATCCGGAGGACGGCCAGACTTGCGTACCGTTTTTCATAATTTTGACCCGAATGCCGTCGCCGCACCCATAACAGCTCGATCCGCCGTCGTCGTCCATTTTCGCCGTTCCGTAAATTCTTACCGTACCGTCAAATGGCGCCTCCCAATTCGTAAGCGAATCGTACGTTTCGGCCATCAAATGCGCGGTGGGTTCGACGAACGAGTAGTCGACGGATCCCGGCCCTTGCCATCTGTTATTGACCCATGTCATGTCCACAGGACCGCTGCCGCCGTCGTATTGATACCGCCAACCATCCTGGCCTTGGATATTGGAATATTGTGCGGACAATTGATAGACCGGCGCCACGTAGCTAATGCTAGGATCCCAGCTCGAACCGTCCCAGTAATTATTCGTTTTCTGATTCATCACGAAATAAATAAGATCGTTCTGAGCCACATTGATCGTAAGGTCATGCCATACACCTATCAGATCGTCGTCGGCCAGCTGTTGCCATCCGGTAGTCGGCCAGATTTGCGTGCCGTTCTTCATAATCTTGACTTGAATGCCGTCCGCGCACCCGGGGCAGATCGCTCCGGCCATATCGTCCTTCTTCACGTTCCCCTTGATTCGAATCGTTCCGCTCTTCGGGGCTTTCCATACGGGCACAACATCGTATCCGTCCGGCATCATATGGGTCGTGGACTCGATAAACAGATAGGGGTTTGGCCCCTGCCATCTCCCTGCGTTCCACGTCATATTCACGTACCCGTTTCCGTCATGGTATTGATAATACCACCCGTTCTCCCCCTGAGTAGCGGAATACTGCGAGGACAAACGATAGATCTTCGGTGGAGCCGGAAACTCGGTAAAATGATAAGACAGGGCGTCCAGGTTAACGAAAGCATCGCTGGACAAGACGTTTTTCTGACCCGTCGCCACAATTTTGATCGTATGCTCCCCGTCCGTCAGGTTGTCTTTCGCATACAGCACCTGTTGATATTGCTTTTGCCCCGCATACAAATCCACTCCGCTCGCTTCCAGAAGGCCGTCGATGTAGACGTCCGCTTTCCCGTGATCGGTCCCTTTAGAGCCGATCCATTCGATGCGGTCGCCGTTAAAAGAAAATTCGACGGAAGCTCCGACTTGATCCGTCGCCAGATCATCGCCTTGGAACGGGCCATCCCCCCGCTGCTCCGTCCAATTTCCTTGAAGGATCAGAATGGGATCGTCATTGTTCATTTTGTGCCAGTCCAACCTGTTGATGTCCCGAAGCAAATGGACATTCATCGGTTCGGGATTGTTCACATAGAGCGCGTCGTAGTATCGCTGATACGCGGCGCTGTTGCGATTCAGCAGCATATCGTAGTCGCTGACGAACATCGATTGCGAAGGGTTGTTGATTTCGGTGACCGGGTCCCCTAAATAGTCGTCGACGATGTCTTCGAAAAGCTGGCCTCTATCGATAAACTTCTGCAGGTTTTTGTTCCAATTGCCGTTCGTGACGTATTTGGCGCCATGCTCGAACGCCGTAGAGGCTTGATGATAATACGTCGCATCGTCTGCCAGGTCTGGTCCGTCGAATTCATGGGCCAGTTCCTTGCCCGGCAGATTGGTTCTTAACAGATCCATCGAGAAGGCATGGTTGTATTCGGGGCCGTCATCCACGAAAACGATATCCGCTTTCTCGGCCAGATCAACGAAGTCCAGCGTCCCTCTTTTGCTAGCCGAATCGTCGAACATCGAGCCCATGACCAACGGGAATTTCGTTCCCCCGATAGCGTGGTTGGCATCGGCCAGTCGATCGACCGCGCTTTTTAAGGCGTGGTGTCGAAACTGGTACCAGGTCAGCCCCTTATTCCCGTTGAAGTCGGTAGGCGGCTCCACTTGAGCGAAGGATGCGTATTGCGTGCCCCAATGCGTATTCAAGCTAGAGATATCCTCATACCGATCAAGCAGCCAGGAACGAAAAGCTTGCTTAGAGGCCTCCGAGTAATCGCCCATTAGCCCGTTTCCGCCGCCCGAGATTTCGTTCTCGCCATACATGCCGAACAAAGCGGAGACGAAGATCGGCTTGTTAGTCGGGTACCGCGCTGTATACCGAGAAATCACCGCCTCGTACGCCTCGACCATTTTATCCATGGCCGTAGCGGAGTTAATAGAGAGATAAGGCGTGAGCGCTCCCGAAGCATCCCGCACTCTTTCCGCTTCCGGTAATCCGCCGTCCGGCCCCATCGCAAAATAAAGCGATAATGCAAACGGCATGTTTTTATTATCGATATAGTCGAGCTGCGCATCCATTAAGGTCCAGTCGAACGTACCGTCCTCATTCTGAAAGGACGACCAAGAGAACCATACCCGAAACGAATTCATCCCGTACACGATCGCCTGATCGACCAAATCCTCATACAGGTTCATGTCCTGCGTATCTCCGGCTCCGTACATGAAGTAGCGTTGATCTGCATTGCCGGAGTTGGCGCTTGCGATCAATTGACGGTTTGCAGGTTGATAGGCCGAGTAAACGGACAGCACAAGCAAAATGGACAGTGCGCAGATGGATGCTTTTTTGAACATTTCGAATTATCCCTCCTCGATGGGTTAAACGCCTACGATTCGAATAATGCCGGATTTTCCGCTTAAATGGCTGGCCCATACCCAGCGGCTATCTCCGGAATCGATGCAGGCGAAAGGAATTTCGCTGCCATTCCAGTACGCGCGCTCGATTCGGGTATCGGGCGAATAGGGTCCCAGACGGATGCTGAGACGATCGACAGGATGCTGGAGTTCGAAGGAGAAGGTATGCTCGCTTGCGCTTCCCCGCTCTCCTCGATCGTATACATACGAGATCGATTGTCTTGTTTGGCCGGTCACCACCGGATATTCCGATATTGACATCTTCGTCCAATCCGCCGGGTAGCGGGGGACGAGGCGCAGATGACCGGGGTCGTTATCGTCGATGCCCAGAAGCAGGCGAACCGCCTTGGTACTGTCCGCGACATGCGAATCCTGGCCCATGTATCCGTTGACCGGCAAATAGTACCGACCTGAGCGATGCACGATAATCCCTTCCGGGGCGGCCCAGCCTTCCAGATGAGGCAGGTAGGTATGAGTTAGCATCAGGTGCAGAAACTTCTCCGCATCTGCCATCCGATCGAGCAGCAGCGCCGATTGCGTCATCATCCCTTGACCGTACCCGAACATTCGCAAGCAATTGTAATTTTCCGATCTCATCAGATGTCGGTAGGAATTCTCGCTAATCTCCAAAAAGGTTCGATCCATCGAGTCGCCGCTTGCCCAGTCCTCCAACGGCGTATAGGAGTCGCCTTCCGTAGCCAGCTGGATCGGCACGAGCTTATGCGCATGATCCTGCCAATAGCAATCCTCCTCGGTATGCCAGATGGGCCCGTCCTCCGAGGGATCAACCAAATGATCCAGAATGCCTTGGCGAAGTCGCTCGTAGAGCTGCTTCCAGCGTTCCGCAAGCTCCGTTCTTCCGAGCTGTTCCGCCATTCGGATCGAAAGCTTGATTCCATGCAAGCAATTGTATGACGAGTAAATGTCATAGGACCCGTGGGCACATTCGCTTTCGGTGAACAGCACGTCTTTGCGAACTCCCGGCCGGATGCGATCGTTCGCAAGCTGCCACTCGATCCACTCTACCGCCGCTTCCGTAGCGGCGAAGTGCTGCTCGTTCCAGTCCGCCGGCCGACCCATCCCGTGCCAAACCATATAACGGCCCCACATGCAGATGCCGTGACCGTCGTTCTCCCGGACCCCCTTCTCGACTGTTCCTCCCACCTCAACCTCGTACGTCGTATAACACGATCGGCCGACGATTCTGTTCCAGTGAGGCGGATTCGCTTCCGCGAACAAGGCGTTGTCCAGCCAATCGACATAGGAGCGGACGAACTTGTCGTAGCCGAACGCCATCGCCTCCCGCAGCAGCTCGCCGACTCCGCGGGCCCACGCTTCGCTAATCCCCGATAGCTCGCCGGGCGACCGCTCCCGATAAAGCTTAAACCAGTTGCCCAAGCTGCCGAACACCGGGTCGAACCCGAACCAGATACCCATCCCGTAGATATAATGAGGGATGGCCTGTCTGGCCGTGGAGGAGGAGCAATCCGTTCCGTTGTCCGCGATATAAGCGGCGCACTCCGGACCGTTGCGATACAAAAAAGTAGCCGCGTACACCGAATCGGGATTCCCATCGAAGCGGTAGCGCGGCCCGAAATAGCCGTCCGGCACTAACGGTTCGTCCAGAACGGGTAGCTCGTCGACGTACGTGTACAGCAGCTTCTGCAGCCGCTCGACTCGATCTTGCCAGTCGCCCGTTTCAATTTGCTCCAGGCTGACCGGCTTCCTAGCACTCTTAACGGAACCGAGATCCGGCAGCGTCGGCAGCTCGGAGCACTGCTCCGCGGTCTCCAACGTAACGGCCGATACGACGGGATGTCCGTACAGCAGCGGGTCGCCTTTTAAGGAGATGGACTCCACTTCGCGTTCGCCCAAATCGACGGAGAAGACGAACCGGGCGTTGGAGCTTAACGAGCCCATCGCCCGAATGCCGTCGACAAGAGCGACGGCTTCCTCGACGATCTCCCTTCCGTCGTCCCGGCCGCTGAACATTTGCTCGTCCAGATGGCCGATATACTGGCCGTACATCCACCAGTGCCAGAACATGTCCCACGCGCGGGAGTACCACATGTTGAATCCGAATACGAGCGGAACGACAGTCTCTTCCCCGTCCGTCCAGCGAATTGCGATTTCCCCGGCCTTGTCTCCAACAAAGTGGGAATAGCCGTGATCTCCCTTCGGCGAAAACCAAGACCCGTTCGCAACGTCGATGCTGTGAATCATGCCGAGAAAATGAGCGGTTCGGACCTTCGCGCCATAACACGGGAGCGTCATTCCGTCGTTCCAAGGATGCAAGCTCCCCCGATCGCCCGGGGAGTCCTTCACCAGATCGTCAATCTCGAATTCGTTAAGCTCGGACAGATGGAACGGGATGCCTCTGACGATCGCCAGCTGCCCATCGGAGATCGGCGGAAGCGCCTGATAAACGCCTCCGCCTTCGTTCCGTCCGACGTCCCCGATCAGTCTCGTGTGCAGCGGTCTCGAAGCGCACAAGGTGAGCGCGAGCTGCAATTCCCTCTCGGAGCCTTGAGCCTCCTCTTCCAGTTGGACAAGAGCTCGATAGCCTTCCCTGGTCCCTTCCATCTTCAGAAAAGCCACTCGTACGGAGCTGCCGTTGATACTTAGACCGTCGAAGCCGTCGAACTTCTCCTCGATCGCTTTGCCCAAGCGGCTGTCCTGATCCGGCCAATAGACCAATTCCAGGGCATGAATTCCCGCAGGAGCCTGCAGCCTTTGGCGAAAGACAGTCGTCTGTCCCTGCTTCACTTCCGGTTCTCTCGTCTGGAGCCGATCAGCCGGCAACACATCGGATTCCCAATTGCCTGTAATATCGATCGCATTCATAGGCAAGCTTTTGCCTCCAGTCTCGGTTACTCTTTCACGCTGCCCAGCACGATCCCGGACATAAAATATTTTTGCAGGAACGGATAGACGCACAGCACGGGCAAGGTCGCCATGAAGATTTGCGCGGCCTTCACTGTTCGGTCCGAGATTTCGCCCAGCAGCTTCGCCTGCACGGGGTCGATATTGGCGAACGTCGACGTGTTCATTTTGACGACCACAGTTTGCAAATAGCTTTGCAACGGATAATGCGAAGGCGAATTCATCAGCACGATCCCGTCGAACCAGGAGTTCCAGTGCCCCACAACGGTAAACAGCGTAACGGTAGCCAGCACCGGAGCCGAGAGAGGAACGAAGATCCGTCCCAACGTCGTCCAGTGACTCGCGCCGTCTACGAATGCCGCCTCCTCCAACGCCTTCGGCAAGCCGCGGAAGAAGTTCAGCAGCAGCAGGCAGTTGAACACCTGTACCGCTCCCGGAAGCACCAACGCCCATATGGAATCGAGAATGCCCGTCATTTTAATGGTCATATACCAAGGAATCAATCCCCCGTTAAAGAGGATCGTAAAGACGAAAGCCCAGGCATACAGCGTGCGACCCGGGAAAGCCCGCTCTTCCTTGGACAGCGGATAGGCAGCCAGAACCGAGATGAGCATGCTTAGCGCGGTCCCCAGCAGAACGCGTTCGAGCGTAATGCCGAGAGCGGTAAAGAACTCGTGCCGCAAAAAAACGAATTGATAAGAAGAAAGGGTGAAATCGACCGGCCATAGCTTAACCAGGCCCGCGGCCGCCGCCGTCTTGTTGCTAAGGGACAACGCCAGCACGTTAAGAAAAGGAAAGAGCGCCAGCAAACACATGATCGTCAGAAAACTATAGTTCGCCATGTTAAATGCGATTCTGGAGGTAGACATTTTTCCAACCATATCCGTTACACTTCTCTCTAAAAGATTCGATAGCCCGCCAACCGATAAGCCAGCGCATACGAGACGGAGATGAACAAGCACGAGATGACGGATTTGAACAAGCCGACCGCGGTGGCCACGCCATACTGCGTATCGATTAGTCCGATCCGATAGACGAACGTATCCAAAATATCTCCCGAGCTATACACCTGCGGACTGTATAAGTTAAAAATTTGATCGAATCCCGCATTCAGCACGTTGCCGAGACTAAGCGTAGCGAGCAAAATAATAACCGGCAGCATGGACGGCAGCGTAATGCTCAACGTTTGCTTCCACCGGTTCGCCCCGTCGATCACAGCGGCTTCGTACAGAGACGGATTGGCGTTCGTGACCGCGGCCAGAAACACAATCGTGTTAAAGCCGGCTTCCTTCCACAAGTCCGTAAAGACGACCGTAAAGCGGAACCAGCTCGGATCTCCGAGGAAAAACACGGGCTTGAATCCGAAAGCGCGTAACAGATCATTAACGATTCCTTGAGACGGCGACAGAATGTCGATCAAGATGCCGCCCAGCAGCACCCAAGATAAGAAGTAAGGCAAATAGATGATCGTCTGCACCGTTCTCTTGAACAGCTTCAGGCGAATTTCATTCAGCAGCAGCGCCAGAACGATGGGGACGATCAGATTCAGCACGATTTTGCAAAGCGCGATAATGACCGTGTTCGCGAGCACTTGCTTCGTATCCGGCAAATTCCACACGTACTTGAAATTATCCAATCCGATGAACGGCGAGCCGAACATCCCTTTGGAAGGCATAAACTTTTGGAAGGCGATGACGATGCCTGTAATCGGTCCATAACCGTAGATCAACAGCAGCGCCAGGGCAGGCAAAAGCATCAAGTGCAGCGGCAGGAGCCTTTTCCATCTATGCGAGAGCATCTGACTCCCTCCAAGTTCCATAGGTCGATTTGGCGGAAGATGCGGAGGATTTCCGCACCTCCCGCTCCATACGTTTATTGGTTAGCGGCATACCAATCGTTGACTTCCTGCGTAATCGCATCTCCGCCGAGCTTCTTCCAATCGGAGACGAACTGGTCGAACGCATCGATCGAAGCGGCCCCCATGACGATCTTCGTGAACGATTCCAGCTGCAGCTTCTCCAACGTCGACTGTTTGTCGACCATCGCGTCCGTCTTGGAGCCGTAGAATCGATCCGCCTGCCCCAGTCCGTTGCTCAGATAATAGTCGAGAACGCTTAATCCAGAGTTTTGCGGAGCGGTCCAGAGCGCGGTGGCGTATTGACTCTGATCGCCGTCCTTCGTGAATTTCGTGTAATTGTCGTAGTTGTCTTTCACCTGCAGGTTCTTCAGCGCGTTCTGATCGTTGTTCTCGACGACGGCCTTAAGCCCGCGGTAAATGTTGATGTTCTGCTCCGGATCCGTTGCGTACACGGGAGCGAATCTCCAACGGATGTAGCCGTCCGGATTAGGCACCGGTTGATGGAACGACAAGTCGATGCCGCCCGTATCCCACCCGTATTCTTTATCCGCATAATAATTCGCCAGCTTAACGATCGCCTCAGGATGGGCGGCGCCCTTCTTGAAGACGAAATAGCTACCTGCACCGAGTCCGATGGACGGAGATGCCGGCTTGTCGTCGGAGGACATGATCGGATACGGTTTCCAGACGGCGTTCGGATCCTGCTTGTAGGAATCCGGCAGCGGCCAGAAGGCGTTCCAATGCGCGCCATAAAACATTCCGATCTTGCCGGAGACGACCGACTCGTTAACCTTGCCGGCATCCTTCACTCCGAACTCGGGATCGATCTGCCCGGTCTTGAACATCTCTTGCAGCTTGGCGAGAGCGGTTTTCATCTCTGGCTGAATGCCGCCGTAGACGAGCTTGCCGTCGGCACCCTCGATCCACAGATTCTTGTAGGCATGGTAGCCTTCGAGGAAACCGGTCAGATCGTGCAGCCCGCCGTTATACAGATCCTTGCCGATCCCGAGGCCGAACGTATCCTTCTGGTTGTTGCCGTCCGGATCGCGGTTCGTGAACGCATCGGAGATGGCCAGAATGTCGTCCATCGTCTTCGGTTCCGACAGCTGCAGCTTATCCAGCCAATCCTTCCGGATCCAGATCATAGGCGCGTCGTCGAGTCCGGCGGTCGTGACCGGAAGCGCCCGTACTTTCCCGTCGAAGGTGGCTGTTTTCAAAGCCAATCGGCCGTTGGACTCCAGGAATTTCTTGTATTGAGGGGATGCGTATTTCTCGATGGCACCGGTCAGGTCCTCCGCCATATCGTTATCCACCAGCTGCTTCAATTGCTTGGCGTTGACCGGGATAATGTCCGGAATATCGTTGGAAGCGATCGTGATGTTCAGCTTCTGCTCCCCCGCTCCGCCCGGCTCGTCGCCGATGACGGACCAATTCAGCTTGAGGGCGATGCCCAGGTCCGCCAGGATCGCGTCGGACCAAATGTTTTTCTCCGGCGTTTCTCCCGGTTCGAATTTATCGGCCGAGTTAAACACCTTGACGGTCGAGATCGTAATCGGAGGATCGTACTTCCCGAATGGATCGGGCGTTTCCTCCGCGCCGGATGACGAAGCGGACGGCGACGCGGGAGAGGACGGCGTCTCGGACGATGCTGCATTTTCTTTGTTCTGGCTGCAGGCTGTCAGCCCGAGCAGTAAGGTGAGAGCTATCAGGAACAATCGATGCGACTTGTGGCCTTTCATTCTGTGTTTCCCCTTTCGATCGCTGTGTTGGAATCGCTTGCAGTTTTAATTATAATGAGCTCGGCCTTGATCCTATATAGAACTCTTTTGACGTTTATCGTTTTCTGTTGATGTGGAAGCAAGTCGACAGGCTGGCCGTTTACGCGATGTACTCTATCGCTGGATTCCAGCTGGCGCCGTCGAAGTAGGGATTGCCATTGCGGTTCATGACGAAGTAAACGCGATCCCCTTGCTGGACTTCAATCGTGGCATCATGCGAGACGCCGACCAGATCCGTAGCTTGAATCGACTGCCACCCTGAGGACGGCCATACCTGAGATCCATTCTTCATGATCTTCGTGCGTATCCCGTCGCCGCAGCCGTAACACGCCTCCCCGCCGTCGTCATCCATCTTCGCGGTTCCGCGGATCCGGACGGTTCCGCTTAACGGTGCTTCCCATGCGGGAACCGCATCATACGTTTCCGCGATCATGTGCGTAGACGGTTCGATGAACAAGAAGGACACCGTATTCGGCCCCTTCCACTTCGCCCCGTCCCATGCCATATCCACATACCCGTTGCCGTCGTGATACATGTAGCGCCAGCCGTTCTGCCCTTGCACCGAGGAATACTGCTCCGATAGCTGATACATTGGATTAAAGCTGCCCGAT
>Ga0160454_100284_pt1 | contig 43777 bp, 39 predicted proteins | sample HID1971M_E6MG_FD_108218 | JGI IMG/M metagenome (GOLD analysis project Ga0160454, IMG submission 108218) | Enriched millipede-associated microbial communities from UW Madison campus, WI, USA - HID1971M_E6 MG | ecosystem: Host-associated > Arthropoda: Insects > Digestive system > Unclassified ... | reverse complement strand
AAGGCATCAACCTGCCGGCCTCTCTATTTGCTCTGGATATCAACGGCTCCACGGTGGAAAGCACCGGCCTGGGCCTGGACATCGGCGACGCCGATCGAATCTGCTATCCAATCCCCGATACCCTGTGCAACGAGCCATGGCAGAAGCGCCCCACCGCGCAACTGTTGATGACCATGCACGAACTCGAAGGTGATCCTTTCTTCGCCGACCCGCGGGAAGTCCTGCGACAAGTCGTGACCAAGTTCGATGAAATGGGCCTGACCATCTGCGCCGCGTTCGAACTGGAGTTCTACCTGATCGACCAGGAGAACGTGAACGGTCGCCCGCAACCACCGCGCTCGCCGATCTCCGGCAAACGCCCGCACTCGACACAGGTCTACCTGATCGACGACCTCGACGAATACGTCGACTGCCTCCAGGACATCTGGAAGGTGCGAAAGAGCAAGGCATCCCGGCCGACGCCATCGTCAAGGAAAGTGCCCCGGCGCAGTTCGAAGTGAACCTGCACCACGTGGCCGACCCGATCAAGGCTTGCGACTACGCCGTACTGCTCAAGCGCCTGATCAAGAACATCGCCTACGACCATGAAATGGACACCACCTTCATGGCCAAGCCTTACCCGGGCCAGGCGGGCAATGGTCTGCACGTGCACATTTCGATTCTCGACAAGGACGGCAAGAATATTTTTGCCAGTGAGGATCCCGAGCAGAACGCCGCGCTGCGTCACGCGATCGGCGGTGTGCTCGAGACCCTACCGGCGCAGATGGCTTTCCTCTGCCCGAACGTCAACTCCTACCGTCGATTCGGCGCGCAGTTCTATGTGCCGAACTCCCCGTGCTGGGGCCTGGACAACCGCACCGTGGCGATTCGCGTACCCACCGGCTCCGCCGATGCCGTGCGTATCGAACACCGTGTGGCCGGCGCCGATGCCAACCCGTACCTGCTGATGGCTTCGGTTCTGGCAGGCGTGCACCACGGCCTGGTCAACAAGATCGAGCCGAACGCACCGGTTGAAGGCAACAGCTACGAGCAGAACGAGCAGAGCCTGCCGAACAACCTGCGCGATGCGTTGCGCGAGCTGGACGACAGCGAGGTCATGGCCAAGTACATCGATCCGAAATACATCGATATCTTCGTGGCCTGCAAGGAGAGTGAGCTGGAGGAGTTTGAACACTCCATCTCCGACCTTGAGTACAACTGGTACCTGCATACCGTTTAAGTGGTTGCAGTGAAAAGAAACGCCGTCGGCCGCAAAGCCTGCGGCGTTTTTTTATGGGTAATTTCAGTTGCACCGAGTCGCCTGCTTCGCGAGCAAGCCCGCTCCCACATTTGTCCTGCGTACACAGTTCAAGTGTGGGAGCGGGCTTGCTCGCGAAGGCGTCCGGGCAGACAACATAGAAGCCTGCTCGTACAATGCCCCCTGCCCCGCAGGAGACTCCAATGACGCGCACCGCCACCGCTCGCAAACCCCGCGCCCGCAGCCAGGCCCGGATCGATTCGATACTCGACGCCGCCCGCACGCTGCTGGCCGCCGAGGGCGTGGCCAGCCTGTCGATCTACAGTGTCGCCGAACGCGCGCAGATCCCACCCTCCTCCGTCTACCACTTCTTCGCCAGCGTCCCGTCCCTGCTCGAAGCGCTGACCGCCGACGTCCACGCGGCCTTCCGCGCCTGCCTGCAAGCACCCATCGACCATGGAGCCTTGAGCGGATGGCGTGACCTGTCGCGACTGGTGGAGCAACGCATGCTCGAGATCTACAGCGAAGACGCCGCCGCCCGCCAACTCATCCTCGCCCAACACGGCCTGACCGAAGTGACCCAGGCCGACCGCCAGCACGACATCGAACTGGGCGACCTGATGCACAAACTATTCGACCACCACTTCGAGCTGCCGAAGCTGCCGAACGATGTCGATGTGTTTGCCCTGGCCATGGAGCTCGGTGACCGGGTGTATGCGCGCTCGGTGCAGCAGCATGGGCAGATCACGCCGCGCATGGCCGAGGAAGGGATGCGGGTGTTCGATGCATACCTGGGGCTGTATTTGCCGCCTTACCTGCCCAAGCGCGTTGCGCTTTAAAAGATCGCAGCCTGCGGCAGCTCCTACAGAGGAATCCGTTCCCCTGTAGGAGCTGCCGCAGGCTGCGATCTTTTGACTTTAAAAACACCGGCGATCACAACTTGGCGATCGACACCTCGGTGGATTTCACGAACGCGATCACTTCGCTGCCCACCGCCAGCTCCAGCTCTTTCACCGAACGGGTGGTGATTACCGACGTGACGATCCCGGAAGCGGTCTGCACGTCGATTTCCGACAGCACATCGCCCAGAACGATTTCCTTGATCGAGCCTTTGAACTGGTTGCGTACGTTGATGGCCTTGATAGTCATGATATTGATTCCTGTCGTTGATTGAGGCTTGAGTTATTGAGCCCAACGCAACTGCGTAGGCAAGGGTGAAACAGGTTCCGGTTCCGGCGGTTGACCGGGCAGTGACAGCACGCGGTTGAGCACTTGGGTTTCCAGCGCCGCCAGCCGGTGGGAGCCGCGAACCCGAGGGCGCGGCAGTTCCACGTGCAGGTCCAGGCCGACTTCGCCGTCTTCGATCAGGATCACCCGATCGGCAATTGCCACCGCTTCACTGACGTCGTGGGTCACCAGCAACACGGTGAAGCCGTGCTGTTGCCAGAGCCGCTCGATCAGCTGCTGCATCTCGATTCGCGTAAGCGCATCCAGGGCGCCCAAAGGTTCGTCGAGCAGCAGCAAGCGCGGTTGGTGGATCAATGCGCGAGCCAACGCCACCCGTTGCTTCTGCCCACCGGACAGGGCCGCCGGCCACTCGTTGGCGCGATCCGCCAGGCCGACCGCTTCCAGCGCTTCCAGCGCCTTTGGCCGCCAGTTGCCCGTGAGTCCCAGGCCGACGTTGTCGATGATCTTTTTCCACGGCAACAGACGCGCTTCCTGGAACATCAAGCGAGTGTCTTCCCGCGCCTCACTCAGCGGCGCGGAGCCGGCCAGCAATTCACCACCGGTGGGCTTGTCGAGGCCTGCGAGCAAACGCAGCAAAGTGCTTTTGCCACAGCCACTTCGACCGACCACCGCGACGAACTGACCCGCCGGAATGTGCAGGTCGATCTCACGCAGCACCTGCCGCGAGCCGAAGGTTTTTTGCAGCTTGCGCACCGCCAGCGGAATTCCGCGCAGCAGGCGTGGAGGTTGTTGAGCCGTCATGCGGCACCTCCCTTGACGACCTGATAAGCCGGATGCCAGCGCAGCCACACACGTTCAAGTCCACGGGCGGCGAGGTCGGCCAGTTTGCCGAGCACCGCGTAGAGCAGAATCGCCAGCACCACCACGTCGGTCTGCAGGAACTCCCGAGCGTTCATCGCCAGGTAGCCGATGCCGGAACTGGCGGAAATGGTTTCCGCGACGATCAGCGTCAGCCACATGAAACCCAGGGCAAAACGCACACCGACCAGGATCGAGGGCAGCGCCCCCGGCAGGATCACCTGGCGGAACAGGCTGAAGCCGGACAGACCATAGCTGCGCGACATTTCCACCAACGCCGGATCGACGTTGCGGATGCCGTGATAAGTGTTGAGGTAGATCGGGAACAAGGTGCCCAGCGCTACCAGGAAAATCTTCGCCGACTCGTCGATGCCGAACCACAGGATCACCAGTGGAATCAACGCCAGGTGCGGCACGTTGCGGATCATCTGCACCGAGCTGTCGAGCAGGCGTTCGCCCCACTTCGACAGGCCTGTGATAAAACCCAGGGTCAGGCCGATGCCGCCGCCGATGGCGAAACCCAGCGCCGCGCGCCAGCCGCTGATTGCCAGGTGCGTCCAGATTTCGCCGCTGCGCACCAGGTTCACACCGGCTTCGATCACGGCAATGGGCGCCGGCAGAATCCGCGTCGACAACCAGCCCGCCGACACCGACAACTGCCACACCGCCAAGAGCAAGACTGGCAACGCCCAGGGCGCAAGGCTGTGAATGATCTTCTTCATGGCGCGCCTCAGCTCTGGGACGCGGCTTTAGGGAGAATGTCGTTGGCGACCATCTCGCCAAACGGGCTGACGTAGCCGGCGCTTTTCGGTAGCTCCGGACGTTCGATATCCAGGTGTGGGAACAGCAGCTCGGCGACGCGATACGACTCTTCCAGGTGTGGATACCCGGAGAAGATAAAGGTGTCGATCCCCAGGTCTGCGTATTCCTTCACGCGAGCAGCAACGGTAGGCCCGTCACCCACCAGCGCTGTGCCGGCACCGCCGCGCACCAGGCCGACACCGGCCCACAGGTTGGGGCTGACTTCCAGGTTGTCGCGATTGCCGCCGTGCAGCGCGGCCATGCGTTGCTGGCCAACGGAATCGAAGCGCGCCAGCGAAGCCTGGGCACGAGCGATGGTGTCGTCGTCCAGGTGCGAGATCAATCGATCAGCCGCTTGCCAGGCCTCGGCGTTGGTTTCACGCACGATCACATGCAGGCGAATACCGAAGCGCACGGTGCGCCCGAGCTTGGCGGCCTTGGCGCGCACCTGGGCGATTTTCTCGGCAACGGCGGCCGGTGGCTCACCCCAGGTCAGGACCATTTCGACCTGCTCGGCTGCGAGGTCTTGCGCCGCTTCCGACGAACCGCCGAAGTACAGTGGCGGACGCGGTTGCTGGATCGGTGGATAGAGCAACTTGGCGCCCTTCACGCTGATGTGCTGACCGTCGTAGTCGACGGTTTCGCCTTCCAGCACCCGACGCCAGATGCGGGTGAATTCCACCGAGGCCTGGTAGCGCTCTTCGTGGCTGAGGAACAGACCGTCGCCGGCCAACTCTTCCGGATCACCCCCGGTGACCAGGTTGAACAGCGCACGACCGCCGGACAGACGATCCAGGGTCGCGGCCTGCCGCGCTGCCACCGTCGGGGAAATGATCCCGGGGCGCAGGGCGACGAGGAATTTCAAACGCTGGGTCACCGGGATCAGCGACGCCGCCACCAGCCACGAGTCTTCGCAGGAACGCCCGGTGGGAATCAGCACCCCGCCGAAGCCCAGTCGATCCGCCGCTTGCGCGACCTGTTGCAGGTAACCGTGATCGACGGCGCGAGCGCCTTCGGCGGTGCCAAGGTAATGGCCGTCGCCGTGGGTAGGCAGGAACCAGAAGATATTGAGGCTCATGGAGTGGTCTCCTTGGGGGTTCGAATTTACTGGGCTTTGGTTACAGAGCTTTGGTTACTGAGCTTTGGTTACTGAGCTTTGGGCAACGGCCGCCGGTGGCGTCCAGATCACGTCTTTGATACTCAGCGGCTTGGGAATCAGCTTGAGCTGGTAGAAGCTGTCGGCGATTTTCTGCTGGGCGGCGACCACTTCCGGGGTCAGGAACAACGCGCCGTAGCCCTGGCGTTTCACCGAAGTCAGGGTGATGTCCGCCGGCAGGCCGAGCAGTGGCGAAACCTGTTTGGTCACGTCTTCAGGGTTGGCTTTGGACCATTCGCCGACTGCCCGCACTTCTTCCACGAGGGTCTTGATCACCTCAGGATTTTTCTGCGCATAGGGCTTGGTGGCGAGGTAGAACTGGTGGTTGTCGACGATGCCCTGGCCATCGCGCAGGGTGTGCGCTTGCAGCTGCTGTTCGGCGGCGGCCTGGTAAGGGTCCCAGATGACCCAGGCATCGACGCTGCCACGCTCGAACGCGGCGCGGGCATCGGCCGGCGGCAGGAAGACGGTCTGGATATCGGTGTATTTGAGCCCGGCGTCTTCCAAGGCGCGCACCAGCAGGTAGTGCACGTTGGAGCCTTTGTTCAGCACGACTTTCTTGCCCTTGAGGTCCTTCACCGATTTGATCGGCGAGTCCTTCGGCACCAGGATCGCTTCACTGTGCGGCGCTGGCGGTTCGTAGGCGACGTAGAGCAGATCCGCGCCCGCTGCCTGGGCGAACACGGGCGGGGTTTCGCCGGTGACGCCGAAGTCGATGGAGCCGACGTTCAGGCCTTCGAGCAGTTGCGGGCCGCCGGGGAATTCAGTCCATTGCACGTCGACGCCTTGGGCGGCGAGGCGTTTCTCCAGGGTGCCTTTGGCTTTGAGCAGCACCAGGGTGCCGTATTTCTGATAACCGATACGGAGTGTCTCGGCTTGAGCTTGAGTAATGGCGCCGAAGGTGACAGCCGCAGCAAACAGAGCGACCAGACCGCGACGCAAAATGACAGGGCGCATGGCGCTCTCCTTTTTGCAGTGGGGTTTTGGCTGCACCTGCTTGCCCGTTGGCGGGCGAGTAAGGCCAGTACTTCAAATTTCGATGAGGCTTAAATGCTCCAGCGAGCACTCAACAAACGATCATTCAACAGGTTCGGATCAAGCGGCCTGGGCCGTCGTGCCATGGCGCTGAAAAACAACTCCAGCGACTCGTCCAGTCGTTGCTCCAGCTCCGGCGCCAACTGCGCCAGGGCGCTGCCTTCGCCGTAGGCGATCTGGCTGTCGACGGCGAAAATCCCTTGCAGCAGCTCCTGGGCTTTCAATGCCGACAGCACCGGCTTGAGGGCATAATCCACCGCCAGCATGTGGGCAATGCTGCCCCCCGTGGCCATCGGCAGCACCACCTTGTGGCTCAGGGCGCGTTCGGGCAGCAGGTCCAAAACGGTTTTCAGGGCTCCGGAAAACGAAGCCTTGTACACCGGCGTGGCGATCAGCAGGCCATCGGCGTTTTCAATCTGTTGCAGCAGATCGACGACCTTCGGGCTGTCGAAGCGTGCGTGCAGCAAGTCTTCGGCCGGGAAGTCCCGTACCTGATAACTCACCACTTCCACGCCCCGCTCTTGTAACCAACGTCGGGAGCGATCCAGCAGCACCCCGGATCGGGAGCGCTGGCTGGGACTGCCACCCAGTGAGACGACCAGCATTGAGAGACTTCCTTAAACGGTGTTGGCGATTCGCGGCTTGCGATCTCGCTTTGATGCAGTGACCTTAACAGGTGATTTATATATCTATAAATCATATTTATTCATTTGGTTATTCGTTTAAGAGATATGCGAGTCAGTTTCTTCCAGGCAAAAAAACAGGCCGTTAAAACGACCTGAAATCCCCTGCTTTATGGATGCATTTCACTCTTGACACTGCGTTGCCTGACCCGCCGTCTTCGCGAGCAAGCCCGCTCCCACAGGGAGTACGCGGTCACTGTGGGAGCGGGCTTGCTCGCGAAGGCGGCATCTGCCACAGCACAAAGCTCAATGACTCATTTGTTTGGCTGCGGCGTCAGGCGCAGGTACGGTTTCACCGCGCGATAGCCCTTGGGAAAACGCTGGCGGATTTCGTCTTCATCCTTGAGCGACGGCACGATCACCACCTCGTCACCGTCCTGCCAGTTGGCCGGGGTGGCCACCTTGTAGTTGTCGGTGAGTTGCAGCGAGTCGATCACCCGCAGGATTTCATGGAAGTTGCGCCCGGTGCTCGCCGGGTAGGTGATGGTCAGCCGGACCTTTTTGTTCGGGTCGATCACGAACAGCGAACGCACCGTCAGGGTGTCGTTGGCGTTCGGATGGATCAGGTCGTACAGGTCCGAGACCTTGCGGTCGGCGTCGTCGAGAATCGGGAAATTGACCAGGGTGCCCTGGGTTTCGTTGATGTCTTCGATCCACTTGTGGTGCGATTCCACCGGGTCGACGGACAGGGCGATGGCCTTGACCCCACGCTTGGCGAACTCATCTTTCAGCTTGGCGGTAAAGCCCAGCTCGGTGGTGCAAACCGGCGTGAAGTCGGCCGGATGGGAAAACAGCACACCCCAGCTATCGCCCAGCCATTGGTGGAACTGGATAGCACCAGCGCTGGAATTCTGTTCGAAATCGGGGGCGATATCGCCGAGTCTGAGGCCCATGGTGCTGCTCCTTGTGAGTGCTTGATGAGCTCAACTGTGCCTGTATTTCTTATCTATTAAAAAGAATAAATATCGATTTATTTAGCACAAAAACGAATATTAAACTTCTCTTCACTGGACGCGCGAAGCCATCGCGCCGAACATCGGCCCCAAGGTTCGAGAAGGCCTTGAGTTGCTGCAAAAGAGGGGACTTTCCTGGCGGGTTTACGGGGGTGAGCCCGCCTCGAAAACACAAAAGCCCCGCCCGGCGTGATGCCGGGTGGGGCTTTTTTTTCCTTTGGTTACCCGAGCGCTGTTAAAGCAGCGGGATCGAGTAGCTGACGATCAGGCGGTTCTCGTCCTGGGAGCGAGTATTCGGCAGATCGGTGCGCCAGGTGGCGTTTTTCCACATCACGCCGAGGTTTTTCAACGCACCGGACTGGACCACGTAACCCACGGTCAGGTCGCGCTCCCACTCGGAAGCGCCGCTGGCCGCTTCACGACCGGCAGCGTTGACGGTATCGATGTCATCGCCATGCAGGTACACCACACCCGCCGTCAGGCCAGGCACGCCGAGCTTGGCGAAGTCATAGGAGTAGCGTGCCTGCCAGGTGCGCTCGCCGGCACGGGCGAACTTCTGGATTTGCGAATCGGTGATGATGTAGGCCGACGATCCGTCGCCCTGGTTCAGCCAAGGGAAGTCGCTGCTGCCGTTGCTGACCTGGTAACCGCCACCGAAGGTGTGACCGGCAACGGTGTACAGGAACAGGCCGCTGTACAGGTTGTTGTCGACCTTGCCTTTACCGCTCGGCGCGTTGTAGTTGCCGGTGGTGTAGTACAGCGGATCGTGGCCGTTGGCACCGTCATCGGTGCTGTTGAAGTAGCGCAGGTCCGACTTCAATACACCTGGGCCGATTGACCAGTTGTGCACCAGGCCCAGGAAGTGTTGCTTGTAGAACTCTTCGAGGTTGCCGTAGTAGTACTGGGCCGTCAGGTCTTTGGTGAGCTTGTAGTCACCACCGGCGTAGATGAACTTGTTGCTGTCACGACCTGTTGTGGCACGGCTGTTGGCGCCCGAGATCGACAGCTGTTCGTTGTTGCTCGAGTTACGGCCTTTGACCTGCTCGATCTGGCCACCGATCAGGGTCAGGTCCTTGATGTCGCCCGAGGAGAGTTGGCCACCCTGCCAGGTTTGTGGCAGCAGACGGCCGTCGTTGGTCACGATCACTGGCAGTTTTGGCTGCAGGGTGCCCAGTTTCAGCTCGGTCTGGGAGATCTTGGCTTTGGCAGTCAGGCCCAGGCTGGAGAAGTTATCAACGGCTTCGCCGTTGGACTTGCTCGGGAAAACAGTACCGCCGTAGGAGTTGTTGGAAGCACCGTTGGTGCCGCCACCCGAATCCAGCTTCACGCCCAACAGGCCGATCGCATCAATACCGAAGCCAACCGGGCCTTGGGTGTAACCGGAGGTGAAACGCAGATCGAAGCCCTGGCCCCATTCTTCGTTTTTGTTCGGACCGGTACCGTCACGGTAGTCGGTGTTGATGTAGAAGTTGCGCAGCCCCAACGTTGCCTTGCTGTCTTCGATGAAACCGGCGGCGCTTGCCTGCTGCGCCAAAACCCCTACGGCCACAGCCAGGGCCAAGGTGGACTTGTTCATTGTTTCGCTCCTATCGTTTTCTAATTCCTGGTCCTGGGTCGAATGCCCTGGATCCGCAAGCGCCATTGGCGCCAGACCGTCTGGATCGGTCGTTTTTTTGGCCGCGCAGAATACTCCTTCATAATCCTAAAAAGAATTGCAAAATTAATTTTAATCGCATTTAGGAATATGACCCGACAGCGCTGACCCGAGGTTGTCGGCGATAAAACCGATTCCGGTGTTGTTGGGTGTTCGGGGATGTGAAGCTCGATCCGAGGCTTACGGTGCGTGTCGGATGGCCTTACTTTAAGCGGATTAGTAAAAAGCTAAAAAGAATAAAAAATCATCACATGCATTGTTTATGGAATATAAAAATGCACGCGAAAAAAAGCCTCGTCCGGTGACGAGGCTTTTGGCTACGGCTTACTTGAAGGCGTAGGTGTAGTTGAAGATCAGACGGGTCTGGTCTTCATCGAGCGTACTGGTGTTACCACGGTACATACCGTGACGCAGCGTCGTGCCGAACCCTTTAAGCGGACCGGTTTGAATCACGTAATCCACACGCAGGTCGGTCTCGCGCTCGTTCAGGTCATCACCCACGCCATTGGTGGCCTTGATGTCCCGGCCATACAGGTAGGCAGCCGACGCTTTCAAACCTGGCACGCCCAGCGAAGCGAAGTCATAGGAGTATTGACCGTAGGTGGTGTTTTCACCGGCACGGATAAAGCTGGCCACAGTGGCATCGGTGAACGAGTAGAAACTGGCGCCGCCAGCACCTTCGTTGCGACCGTTGCCATCGACAACGTTGCCCTGGTTGAGGAAGACGAAGCCGCCGTCATCGCTGACTCGCTGATGTCCGAGCAGGAATGCACTGCCGCCCAGGGTATAGGTGAACGTGGCGCTCCAGGTCTTGTTATCGACCTCGCCCGGGGTCTTGGCGTAGCCGTTGTTGTTGTTGAACTGGTAGCCGGCCTGGCCGTTCTTGCCGTCGGAGCTACTGTCGAAATAGCGAATGTCGGTCTTGAACGACTGGTTGGCTGCGATCGGGTAAACGTGCACCAGGCCGAGGAAGTTCTGCTTGTAGTAGTCTTCCAGGTTCGCGTAGTAGTACTGCAGCAACAGGTCCTTGGTGACCTTCCAGTCAGCACCGGCGTAGCGGAACTGGTTGCTGTCCTGAGTACCGCCAGCCACGGCCAGGCCAGTGCTGTTGGAAGAGGCGCGACCTGTCGCGTGCTCCAACTGACCCACGTTAAAGGTTACGTTGTCGATTTCCTTGGAGGTGATGGTGCCACCTTCAAAGGTCTGTGGCAGCACGCGGCTGTCGTTCGCGATCAGGATCGGCATGTTCGGCTGCAGGGCGCCACCGAGGTGGGCCTCGGTCTTCGAGACACGTGCCTTGACGTTGCCCGCCAGACGGCTCCACGAGCTCTCTGCAGAACCATCGGAATCGCTTGGGGTAAAGGAGTTGTTGTCCGGGTGATGGCCCTTGCCACCGTCCAGGTGGATACCGACCAGCGCCTGGGCGTCGATACCGAAACCGACAGTACCCGGGGTATAGCCGGACTGGAAGTCGAACTTGAGACCTTCAGCGGCCTCTCGCTGCCGGTTGGCAGGCGTGCTCGCGCCTTCACGCTTATCGGCGTCGAAATAATAGGTACGCGAACTGACGGAAGCCTTGCTGTCTTCGATGAAACCGGCGGCGCCTGCCTGCTGCGCCAAAACCCCTACCGTCACGGCCAGGGCCAAGGTGGACTTGTTCATTGTTAAACTCCTCTCGTCTCTAATTCTTGTATTCCTGGCCGGGGGTCAATTGCCCCTGATCCTAAGATTCGCGATTAGCGCCGCAGCGTGACTCACAAGTCAATCGTAACTATGTGTGTCTACGACCATAGTCTAATCACCGGTTTTTTGGTCCATGCAGGGTCATGAGTTCGTCATAAACCTGAAAAGAACGGATAAATTCTTTTCTCATACGCTTTAGGAATTTAGCTCACCGTCTTGCCTACCTCAGGATAGAGCGGCTGACTCATAAGCTAATTCCTAAAGGGTATTTATTAGGCGTTTTTTAGATCGATTAGGTTTAGTAGCAATTCCGCCACAAACCTATCGAAAAGGCCGACGCCATGACGACCAAGCGCGCACTATCCCGACCATTTGTTACAGTTTGTGTATCGTTGATTTTTTCTTTTTCCGCCCATGCGGCGAACCTCACGGTTGGCTACCAGACCGGTATCGACCCCAGCAAAGTCCCGCAGGCCGATGGCCTTTACGAAAAAACCATTGGCGAGAAAATCGACTGGCGACGTTTCAACAGTGGCCCGGAAGTGGTCACCGCCATCGCCTCCGGTGATGTGCAGATCGGCAACCTCGGCTCCAGCCCACTGGCCGCCGCGGCCTCGCGCAACCTGCCGATCGTCGCCTTCCTCGTTTCCGCGCAGATCAATGCCGCCGAGGCCTTGGTGGTGCGCAACGGCAGTGGCATCGATAAACCGGAAGATCTGATCGGCAAGACCATCGCCACCCCGTTCGTTTCCACGTCCCACTACAGCCTGTTGGGTGCGTTGAAGCACTGGGGCCTGGATGCGTCGAAAGTCAAAGTGGTGAACCTGCAACCGGCGGAAATTGCCGCCGCGTGGAAGCGCGGAGACATCGACGGCGCGTTCGTCTGGTCGCCCGCCCTGGGGGAAATTCGCAAGACTGGCAAGACCTTGACCGATGCCGCGCAGGTCGGCCAATGGGGTGCACCGACCTTCGAAGTGTGGGTCGCGCGCAAGGATTACGCCGAGAAACACCCGGAGGTCATCGCCCGCTTCGCCAAGGTCACCCTGGACTCATTTGCCGACTATGCGGCACACAAGGACAGCTGGACCGCCGATTCGGTGCCGGTGCAGAAAATCGCCAAACTGACCGGTGCCAACGCCGCCGACGTACCGGAGCTGCTGGCCGGTTCCGCGTTCCCGGATGCCAAGGCACAACAGACCGGCGCCTTGCTGGCCGGCGGTACGGCGCAGGCGATTGGCGAGACGGCGAAATTCTTGAAGGAACAGGGGAAAGTCGAGACAGTACTGCCGGACTATTCGCCGTATGTCAGCGCGAAATTTGTAGCAGAGTGAAGCCGATCTGTAGGAGCCGGCTTGCTGGCTCCTACAGAGACCGTATCGTGGTTACAGGGCTTTTTCGAAGATCTTCGAATTGCGCTGATAGTTGTACAGCGACGCCCGCGCCGATGGCAGGCGATCGACGCTGCTCGGCACGAAGCCGCGCTCGCGGAACCAGTGCGCCGTGCGCGTGGTGAGCACGAACAGGGTTTTTAACCCTTGGGCCCGGGCGCGGGTTTCAATGCGCTCGAGCAGTTCATCACCGCGACCGCCATGGCGGTACTCCGGATTCACCGCCAGGCACGCCAGCTCCCCGGCATCGGAATCGGCGATCTGGTACAGCGCCGCACAGGCGATAATCATGCCCTCACGCTCCACCACGCTGAACTGCTCGATCTCCCGCTCGAGCACTTCGCGCGAGCGGCGTACCAGAATGCCCTGCTCTTCCAGCGGGCTGATCAGGTCCAGCAAGCCGCCGACGTCTTCGATGGCCGCTTCGCGCACCACCTCGAATTGCTCCTGGGCCACCAGCGTGCCGCCACCGTCCCGGGTGAACAGCTCGGTCAGCAGCGCACCGTCTTCGGCGTAGCTGACGATATGGCTGCGGGCCACGCCGCCACGGCAGGCTTCAGCGGCGGCATCGAGCAGCTCGGCCTGGTAGTTGCTGCCCAGGCGCTGCAGATGCGCCGGCACCTGTTGCGGACGCAGCTCGCGGACCAGCCGGCCGTGTTCATCGATCAGGCCAAGGTCGGCGCCAAACAGCAGCAGCTTGTCCGCGCCCAGGTCAATGGCCGCGCGCGTAGCGACGTCTTCACAGGCGAGGTTGAAAATTTCACCGGTCGGCGAGTAGCCCAGCGGCGACAGGAGCACGATGGAGCGTTCGTCCAGCAGGCGATTGATGCCCTTGCGATCAACCCGACGCACTTCACCGGTGTGGTGATAGTCGACACCTTCCAGCACGCCGATCGGCCGTGCAGTCACCAGGTTGCCGCTGGCCACCCGCAGGCGCGAGCCCTGCATCGGCGACGACGCCATGTCCATGGACAGGCGCGCTTCGATAGCGATGCGCAGTTGACCGACCGCATCGATCACGCACTCCAGGGTCGCGGCATCGGTGATGCGCATGCCGTGGTGGTAATGCGGGGTCAGACCGCGAGCCTCGAGGCGTGCTTCGATTTGCGGGCGCGAACCGTGCACCAGCACCAGGCGCACGCCGAGGCTGTGCAACAGCACCAGGTCGTGGACGATGTTGCCGAAGTTCGGATGTTCAACGCCGTCGCCGGGCAGCATGACGACAAAGGTGCAATCGCGGTGGGCGTTGATGTAGGGCGAAGCATGACGAAGCCAATTGACGTATTCGGGCATGAACCTGGGCCTGTAATAAATAGCAGCCGAAAAAAGGGCGAAACAGTAAAACGCACAGCGGGCTGATGGTTATCGTCGGAACAGGCTTGGCGACACGCGCGCTCTCCTCATGAATACGGGTTTTGAACCTGACAAATTAATCGAGAACCCCTGTAGGAGCTGCCGAAGGCTGCGATCTTTTGATCTTTGTTTTACAAGCAAGATCAAAAGATCGCAGCCTTCGGCAGCTCCTACAAGGGCTTGCGTTCAACCGACAGACGCCAGTTCTTTGGCCGGCGTCAGGCAGTAATGTTCAATCAACTGACGTAATAGATGCACCGTAGGCTGCAAACGTGACATTTCGAGGAATTCCCCCGGTTGGTGGGCGCAGGCGATATCGCCCGGGCCGAGTACCAGTGTTTCGCAGCCAAGGCGCTGAAGATAAGGCGCTTCGGTGCCGAATGCCACTGCTTCGGCGGCATGGCCGGTGAGCTTTTCGGCAATGCGCACCAGTTCCGCATCCTCAGCCTGTTCGAAAGGCGGCACGGCGGGGAACAGCGGTGCGTAATCGATCTTGACCTGATGGCGTTCGGCAATCGGCTTGAGCTTCTGCAGAATCTCGGCACGCAGGACCTTGGGATCCATCCCCGGCAACGGCCGCAGATCGAATTCCAGCGAACACTGGCCGCAGATACGGTTGGGGTTGTCGCCACCATGGATGCAGCCGAAGTTCATGGTCGGCATCGGCACGCTGAACTGCGGATTACGGAATTCGCGCTGCCACAGCAGGCGCAGGCCGCGCAGTTCGCCGATGGCATCGTGCATGGCCTCGAGCGCGCTGTGACCCAGGCGCGGGTCCGAGGAGTGGCCGCTTTGCCCGAGGATATCGATGCGCTCCATCATGATGCCTTTGTGCATGCGGATCGGCTTGAGCCCGGTCGGCTCGCCGATCACTGCCGCACGCCCCAGCGGGCGCCCCGCCTCGGCCAGCGCCCGGGCGCCGGACATCGAGCTTTCTTCATCGCAGGTGGCCAGGATCAGCAGCGGCTGCTTGAACGGTTGGTCGAGCAGCGGCTTGACGGCTTCGATGGCCAGGGCGAAAAAGCCCTTCATGTCGCAACTGCCCAGGCCGACCCAGCGCCCGTCGACCTCGGTCAGCTTCAGCGGATCGGTCTGCCACAACGCGCCATCGAACGGCACCGTATCGCTGTGACCGGCGAGCACCAGCCCGCCGGGCCCGCTGCCAAAACTGGCGAGCAGGTTGAATTTGCCGGGGCTGACCTGCTGGATGTCGCAGGCAAAGCCCAGGTCGCCGAGCCAGGCGGCCAGCAGGTCGATCACCGGACGATTGGATTGATCGAGGCTTGCCTGGGTGCAGCTGACGGATGGTGCAGCGATCAGCGCAGCGAACTGATCTTTCATGGACGGCAAAGGCATCGCTGACTCCAACTCCCGGATTGAAGTCCATCATAGAGCCATCCGGTGACAGGAATAAACCGTCGCGCGGCGTAGGCAGGTCGAGTCCTGTACACTGCACGGCCTTGGCAGCCACCTTTTCCCCCGGCTGCGCTCCCGATCCTGGATTTTCCGGCCATGCAGAAAGAAACCGAAATCAAACTCCGCGTCAGCCGCGAAACCCTCGCCGCCCTGCGCGAGCACCCCTTACTGAAAAAACGCAACAAAAGTGGCTGGGAACGCCGTGAGTTGATGAATCAATACTTCGACACCCCGGAGCGGGACCTGGCCCGGGCCAAAGTCGCCCTGCGCCTGCGCAAGGATAGCGAAGAAGTGATCCAGACCCTCAAGACCCGCGGCCAGAGCGTCGCCGGCCTGTCCGTACGTAACGAGTACGACTGGAACCTGCCGAAAGCCAAGCTCGATCTGAAAAAACTCGACGGTGAATGCTGGCCCGAAGAGCTGGCTGAACTGGACAAGAAAACCCTGAAAGCCATCTTCACCACCGATTTCGTCCGCGAGCGCGCGGAAATCGCCTGGGGCCGTGGCAAGACCAAGGTGGTCATCGAAGCGGCGCTGGACCTGGGCCATGTGGTGGTCGGCAAGCAGAAAGAAGAAATCTGCGAACTGGAACTGGAATTGCGCGAAGGCGAGCCCGCCGCGCTCCTGGAACTGGCCGCCGAACTGGCCGAGAAACTGGCCCTGATGCCATGCGACATCAGCAAGGCCGAACGCGGCTATCGCCTGTACGACGCCCACAGCTACTCGCTGAGCCTGCCGGCACCGCAGATCAGCGCCGAAACGCCACTGGACGACGCCTTCGCCGCGCTCAGCTGGCACTTGCTGGGCAGCAGCCAGCGCCTGGCCGAGCAGTATCGCTTCAATGGTCATTGGCGCCTGTTGCAGGACTGGGTCGAGAGCCTGGCTGAAATGCGCGCGCTGATCAGCAGCCTCGGCCAAGCCGCGCCACGTCAGTCGACCCACGATCTGCGCGTCGCGCTCGACGCCTTGCTGGAAGACTGGCGCCCGCTGGTCCAGGCCGGCCTGGACGACGAAGACGTGCGCAAGGCCGCGCCGGAGCAGTTCCTCGAAGAACTCGAAGACCCGCGCTGGGGCCTGTTCTCCCTGAACACCTCGCGCTGGTTGCTGGCCCGCACCTGGACCGCCGACCGCAACACCCGCGGCAATCGCCAGGGCGCCGCGCAACTGGGCAGCTGGCTGCCACGTTTGCTGGGCGAAGAAGCCACTTCGCTGCAATTGCAGCGTTACCAGCAGCAGCCGGAAGACCTGGCCGAGCAACTGCCGCGCATCGAACGCATCCAGGTGTGGCTGCATCACGCACGCAACGTGCTGGAGATTACGGAAATGGATCGCCTGTACGGCGAGCTGAACAAGCTGGCGCAACTGGCCAACGAGCCGATCACCGATGAAGTCCTGGATGCGCGCAAGCAGCAGGCGATCGCGGTTTATCAGAATCGTGCCTGGAAGATGCTTCTGCGCCTGTAATACCGCTATCGCCAGCAGGCTGGCTCCCACTGGGGATTTGTGGCGTACACAAAACCAATGTGGGAGCCAGCCTGCTGGCGATGGATTTCAGACCGGCAAACTGGTGGTCGACTTGATCTCCGACAACGCCACGACCGAGTTCACCTCCTGTATCCCCGGCACCAGCGACAGCTTCTCAAAGAAGAACCGCTCATACGCCTCGATGTCCGCCGCAACGATGCGCAGCATGAAATCCACCGCCCCCATCAGCACGTAACACTCCAGCACCTCCGGAAACCCTCGAATCGCCTCGGTGAATTCGGTGAAGTTCGAACGGCCATGGGCGTTGAGCTTTACCTGGGCAAAGATCTGCGTGTTCAGGCCGATTTTCTTGCGGTCGAGCAAGGTGACCTGGCCACGAATGATCCCCTCCTCCTTCATCCGCTGAATCCTTCGCCAGCAAGGCGACTGCGAAAGCCCCACCTGCTCGGCGATCTGCGCGCTCGAGAGCGAAGCATCCTCTTGCAGCAAGGCGAGAATCCTGCGGTCGTAGTTGTCCAGCTCGCTGTGCATAAAAAAACCTTCAACTGATAATTGTGTGAATTGCACTATTCAACAAAGCCGCAATATGCCTAATCATAGATAAGAAATACCCGGCGGCGAATGTAAAAATTTCTCCAACAACTTGGAGACCGAGCATGCCGTACCTGGAAGCCGTAAATACCTCGCCGACCCGCTTTGATGCCTGGAATGCCGGCAACGCCCATTGCCGCGTTCACTACCAATTGCTGGCGGAGGCCGAGCCAGATCTGCTGTGCCGTGCGCTCAATCTGTTCGCCTTGCAGTTCCTGACACCAGAACAGGTGCAGGTGCAGCGCCAGGAGGACTTGCTGGCGATCGATATCGTCATCGACGGATTGAGCTGGCATCGCGCCCAGGTGATCGCGGAAAAACTTCGAAACCTGATCAGCGTTTGCTCGGTCGAGCTGCAAAGCGTTGATTCGGCGTGGGTTGAAGCGGCCCAGGCAGCCGGCTGAAAAAAACCGATACGGCTTCGTCGGGTAGTGGCCCAACGGCCTGCAGGGTCACGACTATCCTTTGCGCACTGTCGTTCAAAGGAGCCCGCATGTCCGTACAAATCGCCTTTCAGGACCGCTGGCTGGATCTCAATGATGTGCTGCGTGAACTGGTCGCCCAGGGCTTCGTCAGCCAGAACTCGGCCGAACAGGCGCTCAATGCCCGACGCCGTCACGCCGCCCATGGCCAGATGCACCCACTGGAGTTCATCGCCAGCCAACACCTGGACGACCTCAGCCGTCCCGGCAAGCACCTGGACCTTGAAAGCCTGACCCTTTGGTTGTCCCAGCAGGCCGGCCAGCCCTACCTGCGGATCGACCCGCTGAAAATCAACGTCGCGGCCGTGACGCCGCTGATGTCCTACGCCTTCGCCCAGCGCCACAAGATCCTCGCGGTGTCGGTCGATCGCGACGCAGTGACGATCGCCAGCGCCCAGCCCTACGTCACCGCCTGGGAAGCCGACCTGACCCACGTGCTGAAGCTACCGATCAAGCGCGTGGTGGCCAACCCGGTGGACATCCAGCGTTTCAGCGTGGAGTTTTTCCGCCTGGCCAAATCGGTCACCGGCGCGAATAGCGGCGATCAGCAGGTCAACACCCTGGGCAACTTCGAACAGTTGCTCAACCTCGGCGCCAGCGATCAGGAGCCCGATGCCAACGACGCGCACATCGTCAATATCGTCGACTGGCTGTTCCAGTACGCCTTCCAGCAACGCGCCAGTGATATCCACATCGAGCCCCGGCGCGAACAGGGCACGGTGCGCTTTCGCATCGACGGGGTGCTGCACAACGTCTACCAATTCCCGCCACAGGTGACCATGGCCATCGTCAGTCGCCTCAAAAGCCTCGGGCGAATGAACGTCGCAGAAAAACGCAAACCCCAGGATGGCCGGGTGAAAACCAAGACCCCGGAGGGCGGCGAAGTCGAGTTGCGACTCTCGACCCTGCCCACGGCCTTTGGCGAAAAAATGGTCATGCGCATCTTCGACCCGGAGGTGCTGCTCAAGGACTTCGATCAGCTGGGTTTTTCCGCCGACGACCTGCGACGCTGGCAGGACATGACCGGCCAGCCCAATGGCATCATCCTGGTCACCGGCCCCACCGGGTCTGGCAAGACCACCACGCTCTACACCACGTTGAAAAAGCTGGCGACGCCGGAGGTCAACCTCTGCACCATCGAAGACCCGATCGAAATGGTCGAGCCGGCGTTCAACCAGATGCAGGTCCAGCACAACATCGACCTGACCTTCGCCGCCGGCGTCCGGGCGCTGATGCGGCAAGACCCGGACATCATCATGATCGGCGAGATCCGCGACCTGGAAACCGCCGAGATGGCCATCCAGGCTGCGCTGACCGGACACCTGGTGCTGTCGACGCTGCACACCAACGATGCGCCCAGCGCCATCAGCCGCCTGCTGGAACTCGGCGTGCCGCATTACCTGATCAAGGCCACCGTGCTCGGCGTCATGGCCCAGCGCCTGGTGCGCACCTTGTGCCCACACTGCAAGGCCCCGCAAGCCTTGGCTGAAGAGGATTGGCAAACCCTGACCCGCCCCTGGCAGGCGCCGCTGCCTGGCAACGCCCAGCGCGCCATTGGCTGCCTGGAATGCCGCGATACCGGCTATCACGGTCGCGCCGGGGTGTACGAAATCATGCAACTGAGCGACGGCCTCAAGGCGCTGATCAATCCCGACACCGACTTGCTGGCGGTGCGGCGCCAGGCGTTCAAGGAAGGCATGCGCAGCCTGCGACTGTCGGGTGCACAGAAAGTGGCGGCCGGTTTGACGACCATCGAGGAGGTGTTGCGGGTGACGCCGCAGAGCGAGCAGAAGTAGCCCGGCCGGGAGGGAACTCGATTGAGGGACGACAATCCAACACCGCAGTTAATCAGTGGAGTCACCCATCATGCGTCTCAAACTTGCTGTCGCTACCATCGCCCTGTTGTCCCTGCCTGTCGGTTCGGCGATGGCCGATAGCTTTTGGCGTAACGTCATTTCCTCCGGTGCAACCACCGGTTCGACCTACCTGACGTTCAAGGATCACAAGCTGATCGTCGCTGCCCAGGACGATGCCGGCAGCTTTGTCGCCAGTGACGGCGGCATCCGCGGCCCGTACCTGGAAGCGGCGATGCAGAAGGTTCGCGCCGACAACCCGGGGCTGCAGGCTACGGACATGGAACTGGCGAATGCGATTTTGGCGAAGAATGCCGTGGCTTCGGAATAAGCTTAGCCTGAACAAAAATGCCGCTCCCATGAGCGGCATTTTTTATGGCCAACACAAAACCCTCTATAGGAGCTGGCTTGCCAGCGATGGTGGGTCAGACAAATTGATGTCGACTGACACTCCATCGCTGGCAAGCCAGCTCCTACAGGAGGGGTGTGTGTTTTTCAGCGGTACTCGTCCAGCGGCACACACGCACAAAACAGATTCCGGTCGCCGTAGACGTTGTCCACCCGGTTCACCACCGGCCAGTACTTGTGCGCCTTGGTGTGAGCATCCGGCGTGACCGCTTGCTCAATGCTGTAAGGCCGCTCCCATACCCCAGTGATGTCCGCCAGCGTATGGGGCGCGCGTTTCAAAGGGTTGTCCTCGGCCGGCCAGTTGCCGTTCTGCACCTCGGTGATCTCCGCGCGGATACTCAGCATCGCCCCGATGAAGCGGTCCAGCTCCGCCTTCGATTCACTTTCAGTGGGCTCGACCATCAAGGTCCCCGGCACCGGGAACGACATGGTCGGCGCATGGAAGCCATAGTCCATCAGGCGCTTGGCCACGTCTTCTTCGCTGATACCGGTCAGCGCCTTCAGAGGTCGCAGGTCGAGAATGCATTCGTGGGCCACCCGCTCGTTGCGCCCGGTGTAGAGGACTGGAAACGCGCCGGACAGATGCCGCGCCAGGTAATTGGCCGCCAGGATCGCCACTTCGCTGGCGTCGGCCAATTGCGGCCCCATCATGGCGATGTACATCCAGCTGATCGGCAGAATGCTCGCGCTGCCCCAAGGCGCGGCACTGACGGCGCCGTTCTGCGGCAGCGGCCCTTCGATCGGCACCACCGGGTGGTTGGCCACGAAGGGTGCCAGGTGCGCGCGCACGCCAATCGGCCCCATACCCGGCCCACCGCCGCCATGGGGAATGCAGAAGGTCTTGTGCAGGTTCATGTGTGACACATCGGCGCCGATGTCCGCCGGGCGCGCGAGGCCAACCTGGGCATTGAGGTTGGCGCCGTCCATGTACACCTGGCCGCCGTGGCTGTGGATAACTTCACAGATTTCGCTGATGCCTTCCTCGTACACGCCGTGGGTCGAGGGATAGGTCGCCATCAGGCAGGCGAGTTTATCCCCGGCTTGGGCGGCTTTGTCTTTCAGGTCATCCAGATCGACGTTGCCCGCTTCGTCGCACTCGACAATCACCACGCGCATCCCGGCCATTTGCGCCGAGGCCGGGTTGGTGCCATGGGCCGATGAAGGAATCAGGCAGATATCCCGCCCGCCCTCCTGGCGGCTCTCGTGGTATTTGCGGATCGCCAGCAACCCGGCGTACTCGCCTTGGGCCCCGGAGTTGGGCTGCATGCAGATCGCATCGAAACCGGTGATCGCGCAGAGCCAACGCTCCAGTTCTTCGATCATCAATGAGTAACCGACCGCCTGCTCCTTGGGCGCGAACGGATGCAGGTTGGCGAACTGCGGCCAGGTAATCGGGATCATCTCGCTGGTGGCATTGAGCTTCATGGTGCAAGAGCCCAGCGGGATCATCGATTGATTGAGCGCCAGATCCTTGTTTTCCAGTTGCTTGAGGTAGCGCAGCATCTCGGTTTCGCTGTGGTGGGCGTTGAACACCGGGTGGCGCAGGTAGGGCGAGGTTCGCCTGAGCGCGTCGGGAATGCCGCCATCCAGGGTTTCAGCGTCCAGTTCGTCGACGTTGAGCCCATGATCGGCCCCCAGGAACACATCGAACAGTTTCGCCACCGTGCTTTCGTCAGAGGTTTCGTCGAGGCTCAAAGCCAACTGCCCACGCCCAAGAATGCGCAGGTTGATTTGCGCGGCCTGGGCGCTTTCGAGGATCGCGGTCTGGGTGCCACCGACTTCCAGGGTCAAGGTGTCGAAGAAGTGTTGGTTGAGGCGGTTGATGCCCTTGCGCTCAAGGCCGGCGGCAAGGATGCAGGTCAGCCGGTGCACGCGCTGGGCGATCCGTTTGAGCCCCTCCGGGCCGTGATAAACCGCATAGAAACTGGCGATATTGGCCAGCAGCACCTGCGCGGTGCAGATGTTCGAGTTGGCCTTTTCACGACGAATATGCTGCTCGCGGGTTTGCAGCGCCATGCGCAGGGCAACGTTGCTGCGGGCGTCTTTCGACACGCCGATGATGCGTCCGGGAATCGCTCGTTTGTACTCGTCACGGCTGGCAAAAAACGCCGCATGAGGGCCGCCGTAGCCCATGGGCACGCCGAAACGCTGGGATGAGCCGAACACCACGTCGGCCCCCAGCTCCCCCGGCGGGGTCAGCAACAGCAGGCTCAACAGATCGGTGGCGACACAGGCCAGCGCCTGCTGGGCATGCAGATGATCGATCAACGGACGCAGGTCACAGATCTCGCCGCGGGTGTCGGGATATTGCAGCAGCGCACCGAACACCTGGTGCTGTTTCAAGTTATCCACAGCGTCGACGATCAGCTCGAAGCCGAAGCCTTCGGCGCGGGTTTGCACCACGGAGATGGTCTGCGGATGGCAATGTTCGTCGACAAAGAACAGATTGCTTTTCGACTTGGCGACCCGCTTGGCCAGCGCCATGGCTTCCGCCGCCGCAGTGGCTTCATCCAGCAGCGAGGCGTTGGCCAGTTCCAGGCCCGTGAGGTCGATGGTCAATTGCTGGAAATTCAGCAGCGCTTCGAGCCGGCCCTGGGCGATTTCCGGTTGATAGGGTGTGTACGCGGTGTACCAGCCGGGATTTTCCAGGACGTTGCGCAGGATGACGGCCGGCGTCAGCGTGCCGTGATAGCCCATGCCGATCAGGCTGGTCCAGACCTGGTTCTGCTCGGCGTAACCGCGCAGCTTGGCCAGCGCGGCTTCTTCGTCGAGGGCAGGCGGCAGGTCGAGTGGCCGGTTCAGGCGGATTCCCGGCGGCACCGTCTGCTCGATCAACTCGACCCGGCTGCCGAGGCCGAGGCTGTCGAGCATTGCCTGTTGCTCGGCGGCATCAGGCCCGAGGTGGCGGCGAAGGAAGGCATTGGGGTCGCGTAACTGGCTCAGGGACGGCAACTGGGACATGACGGGCTCTCTCTTGACTGGCGCTCAGCGTCGATGCAACACGGTCAAACCAGCATAGCAGTCCCCTGAAAATCAAAAGATCGCAGCCTTCGGCAGCTCCTACAGGGGACCGCATTTCAATGTAGGAGCTGCCGAAGGCTGCGATCTTTTAGGGTACCCCAAAGCCCCGACAGGTCGGGGCTTTGGGGTAACGCTGAAGGCTTATTCGCCGATGGCGGCCTTGTAAGCCGCTGCATCGAGCAGCTTTTCCAGGTCAGCCGCGTTGCTTGGCTTGATCTTGAAGATCCACGCACCGTACGGGTCGGAGTTGAGCAACTCAGGTTCAGCGCTCAGTGCTTCGTTGACCGCGATCACTTCACCGGCAATCGGGGAGTAGATGTCGGAAGCGGCTTTTACCGATTCAACGACACCGGCCTGGTCTTCAGCGGCAAACACATTGCCCACTTCGGTCAGCTCAACGAACACCACATCACCCAGCGCTTCCTGCGCGTGATCGCTGATGCCCACGGTGACGGTGCCATCGGCTTCCAGGCGAGCCCATTCGTGACTCTCGGCAAAACGCAGGTCGGCAGGGATATCGCTCATGTTCTGTGTCCTCAGGAAAATGATCGGCGGTCAAGGTCCGCCGGAAAAGGTTAGATCAAGGTTTTGCCATGGCGGACGAAGGTCGGCTTGACCACTCGGACCGGGTACCACTTGCCACGGATTTCCACTTCTGCGCGGTCGGCCGTGGCCATTGGCACGCGCGCCAGTGCAATCGACTTGCTAAGCGTAGGAGAGAAACTACCACTGGTGATCTCCCCTTCGCCAACATCGGCGATGCGGACCACTTGATGAGCACGCAAAACCCCGCGTTCCTCAAGGACCAGACCGACCAGTTTGTGTTGTACGCCACCACTGCGCTCGGCTTCCAGCGCCGTGCGGCCGATGAACTGGCGAGCGGCCGGCTCCCAGGCGATGCTCCAGGCCATGTTGGAGGCCAGCGGGGAAACGTCCTGGTGAATGTCCTGACCGTACAGGTTCATGCCCGCCTCGACCCGCAGGGTGTCACGCGCGCCCAGGCCAATGGGGGAAATGCCCGCGCCCACCAGATCGTTGAAGAATCCCGGTGCCTGGTCGGCCGGCAGAATGATTTCCAGGCCGTCTTCACCGGTATAGCCGGTGCGTGCGATGAACCAGTCACCGTCGGGCTTGCCCTCGAAAGGCTTGAGCTGCTGGATCAATGTGCCGCGTGCCTGGTTCACCAACTCGGCAATCTTGTTCCGGGCATGAGGCCCCTGGATGGCCAGCATGGCCATTTCGGAACGCTCGTTAAGCTGCACATCGAAACCGTCGAGATGCGCCTGCATCCACGCCAGGTCCTGATCGCGGGTGGAGGCGTTGACCACCAGGCGGTAACCGCTTTCGAGGCGATAGACGATCATGTCGTCGACGATACCGCCGCGCTCATTGAGCATGGCGCTGTACAACGCGGAACCGGGTTTGTGCAGGCGTTCGACGTCGTTGGTCAGCAAATGCTGAAGCCATGCCTTGGCCTGGGGGCCGTCGACATCGATCACGGTCATGTGGGATACATCAAAAACACCGCAATCGCGGCGCACCTGATGGTGCTCCTCGACCTGGGATCCATAATGCAGAGGCATATCCCAACCGCCAAAATCGACCATCTTCGCGCCCAAGGCGAGATGAAGGTCATACAGAGGCGTACGCTGTCCCATGGGTTTCTCCTTCCGGGCGTGGCGAAGGTGCGGGCGAGTGATGCAGCTTGCGGGCGCCTTGAAATAAGAGGCTTCCAGCCGTTTTCACTACCTTGTCTGTCAGACGGACCGCACCGAATGCCGCGCATTGTAGCCGCATGGTGTAGGACTGGCACCTAGCTGTTTCGATGCGCCGAACGACGTATCAATCCGATGACCGGTAGCAGTCCGACCAAAACCAGGGTCAAGGCCGGCAAAGAGGCCCTCGCCCACTCGCCTTCACTGGTCATTTCGAAGATCCTCACCGCCAGCGTATCCCAGCCAAACGGGCGCATCAGGAGGGTCGCGGGCATTTCCTTGAGCACATCGACGAACACCAGCAACGCCGCGCTCAACGAACCGGGGAGCAGCAACGGCAGATACACTTTGAAAAACAGTCGCGGACCACTGACGCCCAGGCTACGTGCCGCTTCGGGCAAAGATGGCCGTATTCGCGCCAGACTGCTTTCCAGCGGCCCGTAAGCCACGGCGATGAAGCGCACCAGATAGGCCAGCAGCAACGCCAGCAGGCTGCCCAGCAGCAACGGCTTGCCAGCCCCACCGAACCAGCCGGAGAGCGGGATCACCAGTTCACGATCCAGGTAACTGAACGCCAGCATGATCGACACCGCCAACACCGAACCGGGCAAGGCGTAGCCAAGGTTAGCCAGGCTGACCCCTGCGCGGATGCCTTGGGTGGGCGCCAGCCGCCGGGCAAACGCCAAGACCAGGGCGACACTGACGGTGATCAACGCCGCCATCGTCCCAAGGTACAAGGTGTGGAGTATCAGCGCGGTGTAGCGCTCATCCAGGTCCAGGCGCCCGCGCTGCCAGAACCAGACCAGCAGCTGCAGCATCGGAATGACGAAGGCACAGGCGAACACCAGCGCGCACCAGGCTGTCGCCAACAGCGCCTTGAGCCCGCGCAGGTGGTACAACGCCTTGACCCGTGGCCGTTCGTTGCTCGCCCGGTTGGCACCGCGGGCGCGCCGCTCGCCGTACAGTACGAGCATCACCACCAGCAGCAACAGGCTGGCCAGTTGCGCGGCGCTGGAGAGGCTGAAAAACCCGTACCAGGTCTTGTAGATGGCGGTGGTGAAGGTGTCGAAGTTAAAGACCGACACGGCGCCGAAATCCGCCAGGGTTTCCATCAGCGCCAAGGCGACGCCAGCGCCGATGGCGGGACGCGCCATGGGCATCGCAACGCGCCAGAACGCCTGCCATGGGGATTGACCGAGCACCCGCGCCGCTTCCATCAAGCCCTTGCCCTGAGCGAGAAACGCGGTGCGGGCCAGCAGATAAACGTAGGGATAGAAGACCAGCACCAGGACCAGGATCACCCCGCCCGTGGAGCGCACGCGCGGCAATCGCAGGCCAGTGCCGAACCACTCCCGCAGCAGGGTCTGCACGGGGCCGGCAAAATCCAGCAGCCCGACAAAGACGAACGCCAGCACGTAGGCCGGAATCGCAAAGGGCAGCATCAGTGCCCAGTCCAGCCAGCGCCGGCCGGGGAATTCGCAGAGGCTGGTGAGCCAGGCCAGGCTCACCCCCAGCACCGTCACGCCAACGCCGACACCGAGTACCAGGGTCAGGGTGTTGCCCAGCAGGCGCGGCATCTGGGTTTCCCAGAGGTGGGACCAGATCTGCTGGTCGATGGTTTGCCAGGACAACAGCAGGACGCTGAGGGGCAGCAGGACCAGCGCAGCGATGGCGAAGACCAGGGGATACCAGCGGCGTTGGGCGGGGTGGGCCAAGGGATGGTTCTCGCAAAATCCTGAATTGTAGGGAAAACGCAAAAAGATCGCAGCCTCCGGCAGCTCCTACAGGGGGCCTGTGTAGGAGCTGCCGGAGGCTGCGATCTTTTGCTTTAAAACCGTGGCGTCAGTTCCAGCCAGCCCGGTCCATCATGCGAATCGCTTCGGCCTGGCGCTTGCCCGCGACTTCCACCGGCAGGGTATCGGCGACGAACTTGCCCCAGGCGGCGACTTCGGCGGAGGGCTGCACGGTCGGGTTGGCCGGGAATTCCTGGTTCACGTCGGCGAAGATCTTCTGCGCCTCAGGCGTGGTCATCCACTCCACCAACGCCTTGGCCGCTTCCGGGTGCGGCGCGTTTTTGATCAGGCCGATGCCCGACAGGTTGACGTGCACGCCGCGATCCGCCTGGTTCGGCCAGAACAGTTTTACCGGCAGGTCCGGCTTCTGCTTGTGCAGGCGGCCGTAGTAGTAGGTGTTGACGATGCCGACGTCGCACTGGCCGGCATTGATGGCCTCGAGCACCGCCACGTCGTCGGAGAACACGTCAGTGGACAGGTTGTTGACCCAGCCCTTGAGGATCTTCTCGGTTTTCTCGGCGCCGTGCACTTCGATCATGGTGGCGGTCAGGGACTGGTTGTAGACCTTCTTCGCCGTGCGCAGGCACAGGCGACCTTCCCAGTTCTTGTCGGCCAGCGCTTCGTAGGTGGTCAGTTCGCCCGGTTTCACCCGGTCGGTGGAATAGGCGATGGTCCGCGCGCGCAGGCTCAGGCCGGTCCAGGCATGGGAGGCCGCGCGGTATTGCAGCGGAATGTTGGCATCGATGGTTTTCGAGGTGAAGGGCTGGAGGATGCCCATCTGCTCGGCTTGCCAGAGGTTGCCGGCATCGACGGTCAGCAGCAGGTCGGCGGGCGTGTTCTCGCCCTCGGCCTTGATCCGCTGCATCAGCGGCGCTTCCTTGTCGGTGATGAACTTCACCTTGACCCCGGTTTTCGCGGTGTAGGCATCGAAGACAGGCTTGATTAGTTCGTCGATGCGCGAGGAGTAGACCACTACCTCGTCAGCGGCCTGGGCGGCGGTGCTGCCGATCAGAGTCAGGGCCAGTGCGGTCAGTAGACGCTTCGGTGCCAACATGGGAGCGGTCTCTCGATTGAAAAAGTGAGGGCAAATGATAAGGACTCACATTTGCCTTCTCAATCGAACAGTTTGCGGAGGAGTTACCAGATGTTGCACAGGCCCGCGAATTTGCTGCGATCCCTGTAGGAGCTGCCGCAGGCTGCGATCTTTTGATTTTGCTTTTAAAAAGAGCAAGATCAAAAAATCGCAGCCTGCGGCAGCTCCTACAGGGGTATAGGGGAGGTGTCAGGCCTTGGCGAGGGCCGGCAGGTCGCCGATCAATCCCAACGCCTCACGCACGAACAGCGCCTTGGCCTCGGGCATCCGGTCGACCATCTTCAACCCGGTATTACGCAACCAGCGCACCGGCAATGGATCAGCCTGGAACAGCCGCTCGAAGCCTTCCATCGCCGCCATCAGCGCCAGGTTATGCGGCATGCGCCGACGCTCATATCGGCTCAACACCTTCACATCCGCCAGGCGCTCGCCCCGGGAGCTCGCCTGCAACAGGACTTCGGCCAGCACCGCCGCATCGAGGAAACCGAGGTTCACGCCCTGCCCGGCCAACGGGTGGATGGTGTGCGCCGCGTCGCCGATCAGGGCCAGGCCCTCGGCCACGTAGCGCTTGGCATGGCGCTGACGCAGAGGCACGCACAGACGCGGGTCCGCACTGAGTACCGTGCCAAGTCGACCTTCGAAGGCCCGCTCCAACGCACGACAGAAACCCTCGTCATCCAGCGCCATCAGGTGTTCGGCTTCGCTCGGAGTGGTCGACCAGACGATCGAGCACCAATCCTGCTGACCGTCGCGCTCCAGCGGCAGGAACGCCAGCGGACCGTTGTCGGTAAACCGCTGCCAGGCGGTCGCTTGATGGGGCTTGGAACTGCGCACGCTGGTGACGATGGCGTGGTGCAGGTAATCCCACTCCCGCGTGGCGACACCGGTCAGGCGCCGCACCGCCGAGTTGGCGCCATCCGCCGCGATCACCAGTGGCGCGCGCAAGGTACGGCCATCGGCCAGGGTCAGCAGCCAGTCGTCGCCGGAGCGGCGCATCTGCTCCAGTCGCGCGTTGGCCAGCATGCCCAGGTCACAGTCGTGCAATCGGTCGAGCAAGGCATCCTGGACCACACGATTTTCGACGATATGGCCCAGTACCTCCGCGTGCACACTGGTCGCGGAAAAATGGATTTGCCCTGTGCCGCTGCCATCCCAGACCTGCATCTCGCTGTAAGGGCTGCTGCGCCGGCTGGCGATGCCATCCCAGACACCCAGGCGTTCGAGAATTCGCTGACTGGCAATGGACAATGCACTCACCCGCGGCTCGAACGGCGCCTGCGGGTCATAGGGTTTGACGCTCATCGGGCTGCCATCGAGCAGCAGGACTTCCAGCCCGCTGCCCTGCAACGCCAGCGCCAGGGCGCTGCCGACCATTCCGGCCCCGACAATCAGCAGATCTGCGCGCATTTCCATGCTTTAAGCCTGTCTCGCTTGCGGCTTGAGCCGCACGTAAAGGGTTTTTCCGACGCGCGCCACCAGGTTACCGGCGCCGTCATGAATATCGACCTGCAATTGCGGCAGGTACTTCCTGCCATCCGCCGTCTGCCGCCGGATTTCGTCGAGCAAGGTGTCGTCGATGTTGAAACGGGCAAACACCGGGCCTTTGCCCGGCGCGATGAAATCGATGTCGGCGGCCTTGTCCCAGACGATGTAATCGCGACCCAGGTTCTCCATCAACATCAACATGAAGAACGGGTCGACCATCGAATACAGGCTGCCGCCGAACTGCGTGCCGACGTAATTGCGGTTGTACCAGCTCAGGCCCATGGACACCTGGACGTCACGAAAGTCATCGCTGATGTGTCGTACCCGAACCCCGGCCCCAAGGTACGGCGGGTAGAGGTTCATGAACCGGCACATCAGGCGGGCCTTGCCAAACCGGCGGGTCAGCCACTTAAACATCAGGACGGGTACCCAGGCCCATGGCTTGCCGGGCGAACCAGCGCTTGGCCGGCGGCAGCAAGTCCAGGCCGAGCAGGCCCAGGTTGCGACCCAGTGATACCAGGGGCTGGGTGCTGCCGAACAGGCGCGTGACCTGGTCGGAGAATCCGACGGTGAGGTTCTGGTCCAATCGCTGGCGCTCGCGGTAATCCTGCAAGGTGGCGAAATTGCCCGGCAGCTGTTCGCTGGCGAGCAGTGCATCGGCCAGCGCCTGGGCATCACGCAGGGACAGGTTGAAGCCCTGGCCGGCAATCGGGTGCAGGCTGTGGGCCGCATTGCCGAGCACCACCAGGTGCGAGCGCACCTGCTCTTCGGCCTCCACCAGCGCCAGCGGATACAAGTGCCGCACACCGACTTGCTTCAACGTGCCGAGGCGATAACCGAATACCCCCTGCAGCTCGCTCAGGAAACTGCGCTCATCGAGGGCGGCCAGGCGTTGCGCATCCATGCCCTGACGCGTCCAGACCAGCGCACAGCGGTTGTCCGGCAACGGCAGCAACGCCATCGGGCCATCGTCGGTGAAGCGCTCGAACGCCATGCCTTCATGGGCTTCGCTCGGGGTGATGTTGGCGATCAGCGCGCTCTGGTTGTACGGGCGCTTCCTGATGCCGATGCCCAGTTGCTCGCGCAGGCCGGAACGGCCGCCATCGGCGAGCACGGCGAGATCACAATCGAACGAGGTTTCATCACTCAGGGTCAGGCGGTAGCCGTCGGTGAGCGGCTCCATGCGCGTGACTTCCGCCGGGCAACGCCAGCTGATCACGTCCTTGTCCAGGCCTTGCCACAGGCAGTGTCCGAGCCAGGCGTTTTCCACCACGTAACCCAGCGCCGGAACGCCCTCTTCCATCGCCGACAGTCGCGCCGTGGAAAAACGCCCGCGGTCAGAGACGTGGATCTGCTTGATCGGCTCGGCGCGGCGGGAGATTTCCTGCCAGGCGCCCAAGCGCTGGTAAATCTGCCGCGCACCGAAGGACAACGCCGTGGAGCGTGCGTCGTAACTGGGTTGATAGGCGTCACCGGGGGCAAACGGTTCGATCAGCACGATCTTCCAGCCACGCGCCTTTGCCCCGGCCTGCAAGGCCAACGCCAGACTGGCACCGACCAGGCCGCCACCGATAATCGCCAGGTTGAATCGACTCATGCCGCTTGTGTCCGTGCTTGCGCCATCAGGGCCTCGATTTCGGCGACCGTTTTCGGCACGCCTTTAGTCAGGATTTCACAGCCGGTTTTGGTGACCACCACGTCGTCCTCGATGCGCACGCCAATGCCGCGCCATTTCTTCGCTACGTTCTGGTTGTCTGCAGCGATATAAATCCCCGGCTCCACGGTCAGCGCCATGCCGACTTCCAGCACGCGCCATTCACCGCCGACCTTGTACTCGCCGACGTCGTGCACATCCATGCCCAGCCAATGGCCGGCGCGGTGCATGTAAAACGCCTTGTAGGCCTCGCTGGCAATCAGTTCGTCGACATCGCCTTGCAGCAAGCCCAACTCGACCAGACCCGCAGTGATCACGCGGACCGTGGCTTCGTGCGCCTGATTCCAGTGCTTGTTCGGGGCAATCTCGGCAAACGCGGCCTCCTGGGCAGCCAGCACCAACTCGTAGATCGCCTTCTGTTCCGCGGAATACTTGCCGTTGACCGGCCAGGTGCGAGTGATGTCGCTGGCGTAGCAGTCAATCTCGCACCCGGCGTCGATCAGCACCAGATCGCCGTCCTTGAGCAGCGCGTCATTCTGCTGGTAGTGCAGGATGCAGCTATTGCGCCCTGCGGCGACGATCGACCCGTAGGCGGGCATCTTGGCCCCGCCCTTGCGAAATTCGTAATCGAGCTCGGCCTCCAGGCTGAACTCATGCAGCCCGACACGGCTGGCCTGCATCGCGCGCACGTGCGCCTGGGCGGAAATCCGTGCGGCTTCGCGCATCACTTTCACTTCTGCCGCCGATTTATACAGGCGCATGTCGTGCAGCAGATGATCCAGGGCAACGTATTCGTTCGGCGGCTGGGCGCCGAGGCTGGCCTTGGAGCGGATCACGTTGATCCAGTCCATCAGGTGCCGGTCGAACTCCGGGTTGCTGCCCATGGCCGAATACACCCGGTCACGGCCTTCGATCAGGCCTGGCAGGATGTCGTCGATATCGGTGATCGGGAAGGCGTCGTCGGCACCGAAGTCGCGAATCGCGCCCTCTTGCCCGGCACGCAGGCCGTCCCACAACTCGCGCTCGGCGTTGCGTTCACGGCAGAACAGGATGTATTCGCCATGCACACGCCCCGGCATCAGGACCAGTACGGCCTGGGGCTCGGGAAAACCGCTGAGGTACTGGAAGTCGCTGTCCTGACGGTAGACGTGCTCTACGTCGCGGTTGCGAATGGCCACCGCGGCGGCAGGCAGGATGGCGATGCTGTTGGGTTCCATCTGCGCCATCAGGGCCTTGCGGCGACGGCTGTATTCCGCTTTCGGGATATGAATCATGGGCAGATGGCTTTCCCTGGCTTTTTGATCAGTGCAGCGACGGCTTGGCGGCAGCCGCCACGTCTTTTTTGGTTTCGGAGAACAGCAGCAACGGCGCGATGCGCACGTACTCCATGACTTCCATATAGTCGCTTTCGCCGTCGTCCGACTCTTCCAGTGCTTCTTGCACCTGGGAAATGGCTGCAAGGTCCTGCAACACTTCGGTGGCCTCCAGGCTCAGGCTGCTGCTGTCGCGGCAGTTCAGGCCGAAACCGCTGAGGAAGCCCTGGCACCATTGGCCCAGTGCCGCGGCACGCTCGGCGAGCGGGGCGTCATCGGTCGGCAGCAACAGGACCACGGTCACGTCGTCGCCGGTGAGCTCGCCCTTGACCATTTCCTGCAGGCCGATCAAGGCGCTGCGAACGTTGTCCTGAGGCTCGTTTTCGAGCAATTCGGCGGCGTCGATCAGCCAGCCTTCGGCCTCGAAACCGGCGCCGGCGCAGCTGCGGCCGAGCAACAGGCCGTGCAGTTCGGCAGGCGAGACGTTATGACCGCTGGAAGTCAGCAGGTTGGCGAAGGCTTGGTACGGGGAATTCTGAATGGTCATGGGCAGCTAGGCGCCAGACGGCGCTATGTCTAGAATGAAGGCCTTGTATCCTACATCGACTACCCCTGTAGGAGCGAGCTTGCTCGCGATGGTCGTCAACGATAACGTTGGTTACCTGACACCCCGCGGCGATCTCTGGTTCATCGCGAGCAAGTTCGCTCCTACAGTCCATCACCCATCAGACAGTGAAGACAATGGAAGACACCGACCTGCAAGCGCTGATGGCCAGACTCGAACTGCTGATTACCCGAGTCGAGCAACTTAAGAGCCAAAACGGACTCTTACTAGCTCAGGAAAAGACCTGGCGCGAGGAACGCGCGCACCTCATTGAAAAAAACGAAATCGCCCGGCGTAAGGTCGAATCCATGATCTCGCGCCGCACGGCCCTGGAGCAAGCCTCATGAGTTCAAGCAATAGCGTCGCTGTGCGGATCCTCGACAAAGAATATTCGATCATCTGCCCCCAGGAAGAACGCAGCAACCTGGTGAGCGCCGCCCGCTACCTGGACGGCAAGATGCGCGAAATCCGCAGCAGCGGCAAAGTCATCGGCGCCGATCGCATCGCCGTGATGGCCGCGTTGAACATCACCCACGACCTGCTGCACAAGGAAGAGCGACCGGACATCCAGGCCAGCGGTTCGACTCGCGAACAGGTGCGCGACCTGCTCGATCGAGTCGATCTGGTGCTCGCCACTGATCCGGATGTCACCAAAGGCTGATTCGTGTCACCGCTTGCGGTATACTCTGATCACTCCCTGGGGTGCTTGCCAGTTGGCGATGTCCCTGAGCCGATTTGCTATACCCTGGAGGTTGCACGTTGGGCTGGTGTGCATGTCCGCTAGACGGAAAGCCTGAAAGCCTACTGCATCTTCCACCTTGAACTTTCGGGTTCAAGGGCTAAGTCGACAGCGGTACATCCGGGGAGCCTGATTCCAGTCCGATGCCGGTTTAAATACCGGCATCGGCGTTTCTACAGATACGATATCTGTAATTGCATTACCGAAGCCCCGAATCCATGACCGAACCTGCGCTGCTCCCTCGCCCGCAACTTCGACGCATGTTGCGCAAGGCCCGCCGCGCACTGACGCCCTGTCAGCAACGCCAGGCGGCCCGCGGGCTGTACAAGCAATTGGCCCAGCAACCGCTGTTTCGCCGCGCCAGGCACATCTCCCTTTATCTGCCCACTGACGGTGAAATCGATCCGCGCCTGCTGCTGCGTGCGGCTCAACGTCGGGGCAAGGCCACCTATCTACCGGTGCTCAGCGCCTGGCCGCGCACCAAGATGGTGTTCCAGCGCATCCGCCCCGGCGAAAAACTCAGGCTCAATCGCTTCCGTATCCTGGAACCCAGGCACAACCTCGCCCGGCAACGTAAAGTCTGGGCGCTGGATCTGGTGCTGCTGCCATTGGTGGGGTTTGACGATGTCGGCGGGCGCCTGGGCATGGGCGGCGGCTTCTATGATCGCAGCCTGGCCTACCTGGCGCGCCGCAATGACTGGCGCAAGCCGACGTTGCTGGGGCTGGCCCACGAATGTCAGAAGGTCGAGCGACTGGCTCAGGCGAGCTGGGATGTGCCGTTGCAGGGAACGGTGACGGACAAGGCCTGGTATTACGCAGGCTAGACGCCACCGGATGCAGCGGCGTCGAAAAGCGCGGATCAGCGTTTGAAGGCTGTCGACTGTTGCTGCAATGACGAGATTTCGACCGGTGCATCGTTCTTGTTGACCCACAGGCTTTGGGCATAGCCAGTGGTCACGACGCCGAGGCCGAACAAAATAACCAAAATCCATAGTAAATCCGGTTTGCGTTTCATCGATTGCCCCCCAAAGGCATATCAACACGATGACAGCAGCGGTTTCCGTTTGTTGGCCGTGCAGCAGCGTCAAGCTTGAAAGGCCGGCATTTTGCGACAACGTGAACCGGCACGCAAATGGTGGCGTCAACCGACTGTCGGTTTGTCATAAAATTGCCCGACAACCTCTCCACCCGCTACGCAAGGAGCCAGAACCATGGCCTATTGGCTGATGAAATCCGAGCCCGACGAGCTCTCGATCAAAGACTTGGAAAAGCTCGGCAAAGCGCGCTGGGACGGGGTTCGCAACTATCAGGCGCGTAACTTTTTGCGGGCCATGGCGGTGGGGGACGCGTTCTTTTTCTATCACTCGAGCTGCCCGGAGCCGGGGATTGCTGGCATCGGCAAGATTGTCGAAGCCGCGTATCCCGACCCGACGGCGCTCGAGCCTGAGAGCCACTACTACGATCCAAAGGCAACGGCAGAAAAAAACGCCTGGAGCGCGATTGATGTCGCGCATGTCGAGACGTTTTCCCGGGTGTTGAAACTCGATTATCTGAAGCAGCAGACGGCGCTGGCCGAGATGCCGCTGGTGCAGAAGGGCTCGCGGCTGTCGGTGATGCCGGTGACAGAGGAGCAGTGGGCGGCGGTGATTGCGCTCAAGCCGTAATATTTGCAGCGACTCTGCGAATGCCTTCGCTGGCAAGCCAGCTCCTACAGGGTTCTGCGGTGAAAACAGGATTGTGATTCACCACAAACCTTGTAGGAGCTGGCTTGCCAGCGAAGAGGCCGGTAAAGGCGCTGCAAAACTTATTGGATGATCAGGTTGTTGAACAACAAATCCTCAACCACCGGCTTGCCCGTTTCATCATTCATGATCTGCTGGGTTTGCTTCAAGGCTTCCTGACGCAGCTTTTCCTTGGCCTCGACATTGTTCATCGTCTCGCTGGACTGCTGGGCAAACAACGCCACCAGTTGATTGCGAATCAGCGGCTCGTTGGCCTTCACCGCCTTGGTGGCCTCGTCCCCCGTCACACGCAAGGCCACATCGGCCTTGTAGACCTTGAGCTTGGGCCTGCCATCCAACCCGTAGTTGCCCACGAACGGCGGGCTCAAGGTGACGTAATTGACCTTCGGCGCCACCTCTTCCTTTTCCTCGGCCACCGCTGCCACAGGTAGGGACAGGGCCAGCAACAACATGATCCACGCTTTCACAATTCGCTCCTTATCCGGTTTGCGGCCCAGCATAACCACCCGCCACGCCAACACAAGCTTATGGCTGACTATCAGGCCCGGGCATGCTCGTTGACCCGTCGACTCACACACCTACACTTATCGGCCATCACTCCAAAAGGAATAGCCCTGATGAAAGCCGTGCTGTGCAAAGCCTTCGGTCCTGCCGAATCGCTGGTGCTGGAAGACGTCGCCAGTCCTGTCGCGAAGAAGAACGAAATCCTGCTGGAGGTACACGCCGCCGGGGTGAACTTCCCCGACACGCTGATCATCGAGGGCAAGTACCAGTTCAAGCCGCCCTTCCCTTTTTCCCCGGGCGGTGAAGCCGCAGGCATCGTCAGCGAAGTGGGCGAAAAGGTCAGCCACCTGAAAGTCGGCGACCGGGTCATGGCCCTGACCGGCTGGGGCAGTTTTGCCGAACAGGTCGCAGTGCCCGGCTACAACGTATTGCCGATCCCGCCCTCCATGGACTTCAACACCGCCGCCGCCTTCAGCATGACCTACGGCACCTCGATGCACGCCCTCAAGCAACGCGGCAACCTGCAACCCGGCGAAACCCTGCTGGTACTGGGCGCCTCCGGCGGTGTCGGCCTGGCGGCAGTGGAAATCGGCAAGGCCATGGGCGCCCGGGTGATCGCCGCGGCCAGCAGCGCGGAAAAACTCGCCGTGGCCAAGGCTGCGGGCGCCGATGAACTGATCAACTACAGCGAAACCAGCCTCAAGGACGAAATCAAGCGCCTGACCGACGGCCAGGGCGCCGACGTGATCTACGACCCGGTAGGTGGCGACCTGTTCGACCAGGCCATCCGCGCCATCGCCTGGAACGGCCGCCTGCTGGTGGTCGGTTTCGCCAGCGGCCGCATTCCCGAACTGCCAGTCAACCTCGCCCTGCTCAAGGGCGCGGCGGTGCTCGGCGTATTCTGGGGCTCGTTCGCCCAACGCCAGCCCCAGGACAACGCCGCGAACTTCCAGCAATTGTTTGGCTGGTTTGCAGAGGGCAAGTTGAAGCCGCTGGTGTCGCAGGTGTATCCGTTGAGCAATGCGGCGCAGGCCATCAATGATCTTGGCCAGCGCAAGGCGGTCGGGAAGGTGGTGGTGCAGGTTCGCTGAATCAGCGCATGATAAAAAAGGCCAGAACAACTGACATGGTTCTTCTGGTCCTTTCGTTTATATGCCTAGAGCAATTTGCGAATGTCCTCCGGCAAAAACCTCGCGTACCTGGAAACAGGTCTGTTCATGCATTGCCTGACAATCACCGGCACCTTCCTGTTCAGCTGGGCTATCAGCGCAAGACGTCGCTCATTGCTCAGCGTTGTCGTAGAAAACGCGTTCGACAGGTAAGCACGGGTATAGTGAAACGCGGCGACATCCCCCCAGGCATGATCCGGGGTACGAACAGTTCTTTCGTTGAGATCCCGACATTTCAATTCCTTAAGCCATTTGTTGAGGTCAATTGGCAGCGCTGAATCGTATCTGAAGATCATCGGTGCTATCACTTCCTGCTCCGCTGGTTTGTCACCCTCGACCGTCCACGGCTTGAATCGCCATTGCTCAATCGCCACTCTGGTCGCCTCAGCGAGATCGGGATGGTCGCTTTGCAAAATGCTCACCTTGCTGACCGATCCATCGGCATTGACCATAAATCTGACCCGAACATCACCAATGATCCCGGCCCGTTGAAGTGCCGGCGGGTAAATCGGCTTCGGGTTATTGTCCGGTATCAGGAAAACCTCCCCGGCCAGGATTTCGCCAGACATCACCAGCATGAGCATCAACACAAACCACCGCATAAACCTTCCCCCTCACACCTGAAATGCCATGTCTGGCAGTAGGACTAAGGGTAGAGATGCAGGGTTTTAAGCTGAAGGTCATGGTGTCTGGTAGTAACGCAGGACATTTCCCAAAAACCTGCCCTATTCCTGGCAAATCAGGCTTATCGAAACGCCAAGAGTAATTATTCCTACACCGCCCTTCATTTACACCTGAGCGACATGTTCATAAAGGAACGCTCGAATTCCAACATTTCCGCTGTTTTGCCGATGCGAACCGATGCTATTTTCGGTAACGAAACTGTAACATTCGCATCCGCAGTCAAAACAAGAAATTTGGAGCTCTTGAATGTTTGCTTTCTTTCGTCCTGCCACGCATCAGGCTCCCCTGCCTGAAGAAAAAATAGACAGCACCTACCGACGCCTGCGCTGGCAGATCTTCGCCGGTATCTTTATCGGTTACGCCGGTTACTACCTGCTGCGTAAAAACTTCTCCCTGGCCATGCCTTATCTGATCGAAGAGGGCTACACCCGTGGAGAACTGGGGGTGGCGTTGTCGGCGATTGCCATCGCCTACGGCTTGTCCAAGTTCCTGATGGGCATCGTTTCCGACCGTTCCAACCCGCGTTACTTTCTGCCGTTCGGCCTGGTGGTCTCGGCGGCGGTGATGTTCACGTTCGGTTTTGCCCATTGGGCGACGTCCAGCGTGACCATCATGTTCGTCCTGCTGTTCATCAATGGCTGGGCGCAGGGCATGGGCTGGCCGCCGAGCGGGCGGACCATGGTGCACTGGTGGTCGCAGAAGGAACGCGGTGGCGTGGTGTCCCTGTGGAACGTGGCGCACAACGTCGGTGGCGGTCTGATCGGCCCGCTGTTCCTGATCGGCATGGGCCTGTTCAACGACTGGCACGCGGCGTTTTATGTGCCGGCGGCGGTGGCCATGGCCGTGGCGGTGTTTGCCTTCATCACCATGCGCGACACCCCGCAATCGGTCGGCCTGCCACCGATCGAGAAGTACAAGAACGATTACCCGGAAGGCTACGACGCCAGCCACGAAGAAGAATTCAGCGCCAAGGAAATCTTCGTCAAATACGTGCTGCGCAACAAAATGCTCTGGTACATCGCCCTGGCCAACGTCTTCGTCTACCTGCTGCGCTACGGCGTGCTGGACTGGGCGCCGACCTATCTCAAGGAAGCCAAGGGTTTCACCGTGGACAAGACGTCCTGGGCGTACTTCTTCTACGAGTGGGCCGGTATTCCGGGCACGCTGCTGTGCGGCTGGATGTCGGACAAGATCTTCCGTGGCAACCGTGGCCTGACCGGCATGGTGTTCATGGCATTGGTGACCGTGGCGACGCTGGTGTACTGGCTCAACCCGGCGGGTAACCCGACGGTTGACATGATTGCGCTGGTGTCCATCGGCTTCCTGATCTACGGGCCGGTGATGTTGATCGGTTTGCAGGCGCTGGAACTGGCACCGAAGAAAGCCGCCGGCACGGCTGCGGGCTTCACCGGTCTGTTCGGGTATCTAGGGGGATCGGTCGCGGCCAGTGCAGCGATGGGCTACACCGTGGACCATTTCGGCTGGGACGGCGGTTTCGTCTTGCTGATCGGTGCCTGCCTGCTGGCGATGGCCTTCCTTGCGCCGACGTTGTGGCACAAGCAGGTCGCCAGTCAGAGCCGCGAAGCACTCGCTTGATCGTCCTTTGACTTGCAGCGCTTGAGCCGCGCCTCCAGATTCCGGTCTGGCATGGCGTGGCTTCGCAGGGCGTGGGCGGTCTGCTCGACATAATCGCGAGTGGTGCCGTAACGCCCGCAAGCGTTTTCGAACACGTGGCTCAGCACGTGATCCGGCAGGTTGCCAGCGTAGCTGGGCAGATGCCGTTCCAGAACGAATCCCAACGCCTGAACCTGGTTGCCGTCTTCAAGTCGGCAGTTGAGCCAGTGCGGGCGATAGGACGGGAATGGCATTTCTCTTTTCCACAGCGCATACAGCGAAGCGTCCAGTTGCTCTTCCGGCAAGCGGTAGGCGAACCCGCTGCAGGAGCCGCCGCGATCCAGGCCAAACACCAGGCCGGGCATTTCCGGCGTGCCGCGATGTTCGTGGGACCACAGGTACAAACCACGATGGTAGCCATGCACGCGACCGCGAACCCGCTCCACCGCCGTGCACTCCGGTCGCCAGATCAGCGAGCCGTAGGCGAACAGCCATACCGGGCCGCCCTTGTGGCGAGCCATGGTCGACTGCATCGAGCTGAGCAATTGTTCGTGCGTGAGCTGCGGCCCCAGATCGAGCCGCGGAGGGTAAGCCAGGTTCAAGATCGAAGATTCAATGGCGCTCATGGCGAATAGCGTTCAGCTCCCCGCGAGTTAAGAGTTACTTAATAGAACGCACCGCTGTAACAATAAGGCACATATGTTTTTCAAAGCAATTCAAGTGCCATGGCACTGTTGTTAATTAATTACCTGAACACAATATAACCTACCGGCATTTATACGATTTTATAAATACCGATAAGCTATATATGGGGTTATAACCTGTAGAGCGAGCTCGCTCGCGATGGACTCAAGAGCGCCGCTGGCATCCTGACTGCCCGCGTAATCGTTAACGACCATCGCGAGCAAGCTCGCTCCTACAGTGTGGTGGGACAGAATCAGGATCGAGGGGCGTATGCGAACACGTCGGCGCGCATCTGGTGGGCGTCCATTCCTGCCTCGACCAGCGCATCCAGGGTGCCGTAGACCATGGCCGGCGAGCCACTGGCATAGACATGCAGGGCCTTGAGGTCGGGGAAGTCTTCGCAGACCGCTTCATGCAACATGCCGCAGCGCCCCTGCCAGCCGCATTGGTCGCTGACGACTTTATGCAGGAACAGGTTGGGCAGTTTCAGCCACTCATCCCAATGTTCGATTTCATAAAAGTCCTCAGGACGACGCACTCCCCAGTACAAGTGCACCGGGTGCTTGAAGCCTTCGGCGCGGCAATGTTCGATCAAGCCATGAACCTGGCCCATCCCGGTGCCCGCCGCAATCAGCACCAGCGGACCGTCCGGCAACTCGGCCAGGTGCGCATCACCGAACGGCATGTCGATACGCACCATCGTGTTGCGTTGCAGTTGCTCGATCAGGCTGAGCGCACTGGGTTCGCGCGCCAGCACGTGGATTTCCAGATCTCGCCCGCCAGAGGGCGCCGAGGCCAGGGAGAAGGAGGACTTGTCGCCGTTGTCACGATGGATCATCAGGTACTGGCCCGCGTGATAACGCGGTGGCTTGCCGGCAGGAGCCCGCAGCCGCACCCGCCAGGTATCGCCACCAACCTCGGTGCAACTGGTGACCTGACACGACAGACTGCGCACCGGCAATTCTCCCAGCGCGAGCACGCCATCCCACAGCACGATGCAGTCTTCCAGCGGCTCTGCAATGCAAGTGTAGAACTCGCCATGGTCGCGCACGAGACCTGCCTGCTCGACGCGGCCTTCCACCAGCAGCGCGGCGCACACGTGGCAGTTACCGTTGCGACAGCTTTGCGGGCATTCATAGCCCAGGCGGCGTGCGCCATCGAGAATCCGCTCGCCGGGCAAGATATCCAGTACTGCGCCGGAGGGCTGCAAGGTTACACGCATCAATCTATTCCTAACTGATTCCAGATGGCATCGATCCGTTGGGTCACGGCGTCGTCCTTGACGATTACACGGCCCCACTCACGCGTGGTTTCACCCGGCCATTTATGCGTGGCATCGAGCCCCATCTTCGAACCCAGGCCGGAAACCGGTGAGGCGAAGTCCAGGTAGTCGATCGGTGTGTTCTCGATCATCACCGTGTCGCGCTTGGGGTCCATGCGCGTGGTGATGGCCCAGATCACGTCGTTCCAGTCCCGCGCGTTGATATCGTCGTCAGTGACGATAACGAACTTGGTGTACATGAACTGTCGCAAAAACGACCAGACACCGAGCATTACCCGCTTGGCATGCCCCGGGTACGACTTCTTCATGGTCACGACGGCCATGCGGTACGAACAGCCCTCGGGTGGCAGGTAGAAGTCGGTGATCTCCGGGAACTGCTTCTGCAGGATCGGCACGAAAACTTCGTTCAGCGCCACACCCAGGATCGCCGGCTCATCCGGTGGACGACCAGTGTAGGTGCTGTGGTAAATCGGCTTGATCCGGTGAGTAATGCGCTCGACGGTAAACACCGGGAAGCTGTCGACTTCGTTGTAGTAGCCGGTGTGGTCGCCGTACGGCCCTTCATCGGCCATCTCGCCCGGGTGAATCACCCCTTCAAGGATGATTTCGGCGGTGGCCGGCACTTGCAGGTCGTTGCCGCGGCACTTGACCAGTTCGGTCCGGTTGCCGCGCAGCAGGCCGGCAAAGGCGTATTCGGAAAGACTGTCTGGCACCGGGGTCACGGCACCGAGGATGGTCGCCGGGTCAGCCCCCAGCGTCACGGCCACCGGGAACGGCTGGCCAGGGTGTTTCTCGCACCATTCACGATAATCCAGCGCGCCGCCACGGTGACTCAGCCAGCGCATGATGACCTTGTTGCGGCCAATCACTTGCTGACGGTAGATACCGAGGTTCTGCCGGTCCTTGTTCGGCCCCTTGGTGACCGTCAGGCCCCAGGTGATCAGCGGGGCAACGTCGCCTGGCCAGCAGGTCTGCACGGGCAAGGTCGACAGGTCGACGTCGTCGCCTTCGACCACCACTTCCTGGCAGATCGCGTCTTTGACGACCTTGGGCGCCATGGAGATGATCTTGCGGAAGATCGGCAGCTTGGACCAGGCGTCTTTCAGCCCCTTCGGCGGCTCGGGTTCCTTGAGGAACGCCAGCAACTTGCCGATTTCACGCAGCTCGCTGACCGCTTCGGCGCCCATGCCCAACGCTACGCGCTCGGGGGTACCGAACAGGTTGCCGAGCACGGGAATGTCAAAACCGGTAGGTTTTTCGAATAGCAGGGCCGGGCCCTTGGCGCGCAAGGTGCGATCGCACACCTCGGTCATTTCGAGCACTGGGGACACCGGAACCTGGATGCGCTTGAGTTCGCCGCGCTGTTCCAGGCCGCTGATAAAGTCGCGCAAGTCGCGATACTGCATGCGTGAGCCTCGTATTGGCCGTGGCGTTCGGGGTGGGCAGTTTAGCGCCGAACCCCTCTATTCAGAACCACGAACTGGCGGTTCATCAAAAATCAGATAGCAAAAAGCCGGGTTTCCCCGGCTTCTTGGCCCGTTCGACTTACTTGCGTTTCATCGACAGGAAGAACTCATCGTTGGTCTTGGTCGTTTTCAGCTTGTCGACCAGGAACTCGATGGCAGCGACTTCATCCATCGGATGCAGCAGCTTGCGCAGGATCCACATGCGCTGCAACTCGTCGTCGGCCGTCAGCAACTCTTCGCGGCGAGTACCGGAACGGTTGATGTTGATGGCCGGGAATACGCGCTTTTCAGCGATGCGACGGTCCAGAGGCAGTTCCATGTTGCCGGTGCCTTTGAATTCCTCGTAGATCACTTCGTCCATCTTCGAGCCGGTTTCAACCAGCGCGGTGGCGATGATGGTCAGCGAGCCACCTTCTTCGATGTTCCGCGCGGCGCCGAAGAAACGCTTCGGTTTCTCCAGGGCGTGGGCATCGACACCACCGGTCAGTACCTTGCCGGAGCTCGGGATCACGGTGTTGTAGGCACGGGCCAGACGGGTGATGGAGTCGAGCAGGATCACCACGTCCTTCTTGTTTTCGACCAGGCGCTTGGCCTTCTCGCTCACCATCTCGGCAACCTGCACGTGGCGGGTTGGCGGCTCATCGAACGTCGAGGCAACCACTTCGCCGCGCACGGTGCGCTGCATTTCGGTAACTTCTTCCGGACGTTCGTCGATCAGCAGCACGATCAGATGAACTTCAGGATTGTTACGGGCGATGTTCGCGGCGATGTTCTGCAGCATGATCGTCTTACCGGCTTTCGGCGGTGCAACGATCAGACCGCGCTGGCCTTTACCGATCGGGGCGCACAGGTCGATGACTCGACCGGTCAAGTCTTCGGTGGAACCGTTACCGGCTTCCATCTTCATGCGCACGGTCGGGAACAGCGGGGTCAGGTTCTCGAAGAGAATCTTGTTTTTCGCGTTTTCCGGACGGTCGAAGTTGATCGTGTT